>CEUI01015638.1_pt1 | contig 23838 bp, 34 predicted proteins | sample 531411 | NCBI WGS metagenome assembly CEUI01 (sample SAMEA2622841, study PRJEB7988) | marine metagenome | isolation source: saline water (ENVO:00002010), including
CTCTAATGCCTCCCTTAATGACCATACACTACCAGTAGGTAATGAGTATTGTGTTCCTTCGATAGCTCTATTTAACATCCTCATTAAACCACTATATTCTTTTGGTGTTATTTTATTTGTACCAATTGCAGCTGTTGCTTTCATAAATAAATTTAATGGATCTCCTGCATCTTTGAGATATTTATCAATAGCTTTTATATCTAAATCACCTAAGCCTGGTGCATAACTTGGTATATCAGGAAACATTTGTCTATTTGATTCAACCATTTCTCTTGCATATTTAGTTGTTGCATCAAGACTTATGACTCTAGGGTTACCAAGTGCCTCTGCAAACGTTTCGAAAGCCTTATATTTAGAACCAATTACTGCTGCATTATCCGAAAATGTTTTTGCAGCTTGATTATATATTGATGAAGATAGTGCTGATGTTTTCATTAAAGGTGCATATCTTACAAGACCATCCAAGTATTGTTTACCAGCTTCTTGTTCAGCAACTTGTAAAGCTTCTCTTCCAATACCTGATACAAATGGAAAAACACCAACAGTTTTAAAATAGTTTTTACCAAGATCAGATAACACACCATCTTCAATACCTGTCATCAGTGGTAATGGTAATCCTTTTTCTTTTGCAAATTCAGAAAGTCTTACAGCTTTTTCTGACTTCGCACCAAACAATTTACCTGTAAGTTTACCTAATGGTCCAAAAATAAATGGAGTAAGAGCTGCAGCTCCCGCGTTCCAATATGCTGCATTCTTAGTTGCTCTAAAAGAATTTGCTAATATGTCTTGATCAATTTCTTTTTCTGGAAGATCTCTAAAAGCATCTGTGATCGCATTTGCAATTGTAATACCTGCTTGTTCATTTAACATGTCATAACTTATTGAACCTGCGCCTGCACCTGCAGATCCACCCAACACAGAATAAATCTCTGCTCTACCTAAAGGACTAGCTATAACTTTTGCTGGAACATCTGCTGTTCTTGCAACTAATTTTAAGGCACCCCCTAACAATTTAAATCTACCTGGTAATTTATCTGCTACTTTTATTGCAGATTGCATAAACTTTCCTGGTCCTTTTTGCCAAAGAGTTCCATTCTTGGCAGCACCAAATATTTTTTTTCTCATTACAGCATAAGGTGCAACAGATGCTGAAAAATCTCCTGCAAGTTCTGCAGTTGGTCTACCTTTAAAAAAACTATCCTCTGCTTCTAAAGCTTGACCTATTGGATCTGCATAAAATTCATCAGCTCTAGCTATATCTTTTGCAGCTTTATCTCTTTGAAGAGTAAGTTCTGAAGTTGAGGGACCTTTTAATTCTCCTCGTCTTATTAATTCATCTATTATTGCTCTTTGATCACGAGATAATTCATTAGGATTTAATGATCTATCATCTAATTGTTTTTGCAAATCTTTTAAAGTTGTAGCCATTAAAAGTTCTCCAATAATTCTTGTGTGCTTTGACCACTAAAAGGATTTTGTAATTGAAAATCTTGAGCCATGCCTGGTTGTGCTACACCATATTGTATTCTGTATTTATCAATTGTTGATGAATCACCACCAAATGCAAACTGATAATCATTTTCTAAACGTTTTATATCTGCAAGAATTGTTTCGTTAACAGCTTCTAATGATTTAATAACTTGTTTTTGACCTCTTAATAATGGGAATACATTAACAAGTTCTTTAGCCATTTGAATATCTTTTTGTGTTAACCTGTCTTTATCTTTCAATGAGTTAGCTAACGCATATGTTAATACTGTTTCATTAATAGCTAGTCTCTCAAGGTTAGCTGAATCAGTTTGATCTTTAAATATACCCAACTGTTTAAGTGTATTTTTGAATATTGAGTCTGTGCTACCAAAGTTTTGTTCTAAAAACTTTTCAGCTTCTTTCTCAGTCATTCCATTAGTAATTAAATCTCTTTTGAAACCTTTTTTTAAACTCTCAATATATCTTTCACCCTCTTCTTTAGTGCTAAACATTGAAATACCTAAATCATTCAAAGCATCACCTAATCGTGTTGTGACTAAATTAAATCTACCAACTGGACCAGCAAATTTTTTATCTTGTGTTTCAGCATCTTGAAGAATTTTTATTGTAGATTGACCAAGGTTAAGGGCTTTATATTTACCAGATAAATTTCTTAAAGTTTCTCCTTGTTCCGTTGTTGCATAATCACCAGGTAAGAATCTATCAAAAGTTCCTGCTGCAACCGGTGAGAACACCTGTCTTCCATTTGCATCTATTTCTCCTGGTCTTGCAATTACGTAAGTTCCATCTTTTAACATACCACCTGTCATGTTTCTTAAATTACCTTGACTATCAGTAAATTGTATAACACCATACTTTTCAAAATCTAATCCTGAACCACCCTCTAATAAATCGTTTCTTGCTGATATTTCGTCTTGCGCTAATTCTAATGCATCAGACATAAACTCATTTTCCATTTCATTTTCTTTTAATTTTATAGTTGCGTAATTGTTTACTGCAGGACCTAATGCCTTACCAAACACTTCTAAAGCACCTCCTAAACCACCTTTTGTTGTAGTGCCTGACATCAAGCCTGATGCTAGATTAGATAAAAATACAAGTTTTGCTTGTGACTTTTGCCCTGCCATTAATTCTTTTCGATATTGTCTAGCTAATCTAATGACTTCACTGTTTACCTCTGTGCCATCAGCTGCTTTTACTTTTCCTGGTTTGTCTAAATCATTTGTTTCTGATTGAATAACTTTTTGATTAGCTTTTTTATTTTCATCTATTGGTGCGGTGACCGGTGTTACTGTTTCCGTAGGACCTCGTTTTTCAGCAACTGTATCCTCAGCTCCAATCACTTTTGGAATTATAGGATTAGGATCATTGTTTTTTACAACCTTATCAATATCTACTGTGCCTTTTACAACTTCAGATTCGTTATCTGCTTCAGTTAATCTATCTTGAATACCAGGTCTGCCTGATCCAGGCTTACCTGTTAATTTAATTTCTTCTTTTGGCTCTTTTGGTTTTGGTGGTCTTGGTACAAATTTTCCAAATAAATCTTGATCAGTAACGCCCTCACTCATGTAATCAGTTGCTTTTAATCTATTTTGTCTAAAAAATTCTTCACGCTCTTTAGGTGACATTGCATTGATTCTTTTTCTCTCTTCAATACCTGCTCTAATTCTATTATCTAATCCTGCGTAAATTCCATAACCAACTAAGGCTGGTCCTAAACTTAGACCCATTAATGAAGGAGCTATTCTTGCTGCACCATAGTTTGCAGCCAATCCTGCAAGACCAGAGGCTCCTATTTTAACAGGAGTTGAAAGTCTTCCCTCAGGATCTGATCTTTCCAATGCATTATACGTTAAGTCTGAACCAATAAGAAAAGGAAGTTGTCCGATAGCTCTAAATCCTCTTCCTATCATTCCAGGTGGTTTTGGTTGATCAATAACCATTGGAAGTCTTCTTGGATTTGTAGCCTGACTAATAGTCTGTGTTTCTCCAACCATTTGTCCAAATTGTGCATTAATAGTTTTTAAATGACCTTTTTTTAATGCTTTGTTACGAAACATTGGTCTGTTTAATACTTTGTTTATAGACATGTTTCTCCTATCTATCTTGGTTTGCGCCTGTGTAAGCTGCGAAAGCTCCTATACCTGTCCCTATTGACTGAGCTAATGGACTTGTTGATGGTGATGTGCCCATCGTAATTCCTGATTGTGTCTTTGGACCTGCTGCATAAAGGTTAGCCAAAAATTCAGCTCTTTGGAAAGGTTCAGTTTGTTGTTGTAATGTTGTAGCTCTTTGTGCATCTAAAGCTTGTTGTGCAAGTTGTCTTTGTACTCCACCTGCTCCTAGTAAAGTTTCAATATCACGTTGTGCCATTTGCTGTTGACCAGCTCCTAAATTACCAAGTTGTTGTCCGGCTGCTAATCCAATTTGTTGTTGTCTTTGGGCTGCTCCTAATGCTCCACCAAAACCTTGTGCTTGAGCCCTACCCATAGCTTCTAAAGTTCTTGCTTGTAACTCTGCTTGTTGAACTCCTTCTCTTTCACCACCAAACGCACCTGCACCAACTGCCTGTGCAGCTAATCTATTTTGCATTATTTGACCCTGTCTAGCAATTTCATCAGTTACGTATGATTGATAAGGATTTAAAAATTGTGCTATCTGTGATGCACCTACTGGAGCTGCAGCACCTTGTATTTGTGCAATTCCTTGAGCAACTGTTGGCGCACCAACACCTGTAGTTCCAGCTTGTGTGAAACCTAATTGTTCTAAAGCACCTGCTGGAGCTGCTTGTACTGCTGGCAAGTCTAAAGGCCGCTGAGCAACCTGTCTTGCTATGTCCATTAATTCTATTTTTCTTTCTTCAATACCTGGAGCTTCTCTTACAAACGAAGTTTGTGAAGCAGGTGTAGCAGGTGGTGTAGATTTTCCTCCAAAAAAACTCATCTTATATCCATTTCTCTAGTTGCACGTGTTTCTTTTTCCAACCCCATTGTTTTGATACTTTCTCCCAACCAGGTCGGGCCATTATACTTAATCTTTTACAATCATTATGTTTTGCAAAGTTAGTAATTTCTTTTACTAAATTATCTTCCCAAAGTTCTCTTCTTTTTCCTGTGCAGATAACTATTTCATACTGAGAGTAATTTGGTAAAGATGCTATTCTACCAATACAAACTCCAAAAACTTTATTTTCTTCTGATTCATCAGAACCAAACATAATCCAACATTGCATAACATCTTTTTTTAATTCTCTAAAAACCCATTCAGCATCAGCATATTTTCCTGAAAACACTAAAGCCTCTGCTATCATAAATTCCATTAATGGCCAAAATCTATCTACGTCTTTTGGTTCTATAGGTAAGACACTTACAAGTGGTTTAATTCGTTTTTTGTGAGCTGTTGCCATTTTTATCCTTTAATAAATCAAAGACACGTTTGTATCTTGCTTGTTGTTCATAAAAGTATTTGGCACCTTTTTCTCTCATATCTTTCATACTGCTAGGATTTCCTCCAGCTATGATTCCAGCACCTAATACACCATCTGCTCTTGTTACAAACTCTCCGTCTGCTAATTGAGCTAACATAGTATCCTCGTCCTTATCACCTACTCCGGCTCCGTCTTCTACATATCCTGATGCTCTTACATAATTGTTAGCATCATTTTCATCGTGGGTCATTTTTGAAGGTAGATAATTAACACCACCCTCGTTAAATTTTTTTATTTCAGCTAAGCCACCAGTTTTCAATCTTGTTTTTTCCATTGCATAAGGTCCTACCCTTAATGCACCTTGATTTTTTGGATCAGCTTCAGGTATGTAAACTTTCTCATAAACTTTTTCTTGTCCTGTTGCAGGATCAATATAAGTAAAACCTGGTCTTTGCGCTGCAAAATCTGCGTAAGCTAAATTATAAGTTGGTTGATAAATATCAACTGGTGCAGGATCAAAAGCACCACTTAAAAATGATCCAGCAGCAATAGCTGCAGAAACTCTTCCTGGAGAAAATCCTTCATCAGCATCTCCACCTTTTCTTAAAATATTTGTTAAACTTCTTAAACTTCCTAAACCACCATCACTTTGAGGTTTCATCGTAGCAGTAGCCATGTCTGCTCCACCACCTCTAGATGCAAAATTTCCTAAAGTAGCTGCATTTCTTGGTTGTGCAAATATCGAAGGTTGTACTACAGGTGCAGGAACTCCAGGCACCATACTACCTAACTGGTAACCAGTATATGCACCTGCAGCAGTACCAAGCAATCTTCCGATGCCTGACTGTCCTGAATCTTTTGCTGATCTGTATCCTCTATATCCACCATATGCTGCTAAAGCGTAAGGTAATAATGCTAGTGGGTTTGGCATACTTTTAATATTCTCCTTTTTAGATCTAAAGATCTAATAATACCATTTTAAGTCTTTGATATCAACTCATCGTGAAACTTACCTTGATATTGATGTTCTCCTACATGGACAATAGCATCATTTATATAGGCATAACACTTACCACCTAAATCTCTCCAAAGTTTACAGAATGCGAAATCCTCTCCATTATATGTCTTTTCTTTTGGGTCATGTAATGTATCAAAAAAATTCCACATATTAGGTTTGTTCACGTAATCACCATTAATAACAGTTTTTTGAACTATCTCTTTATCAGGATATTTTTCAATCATTTTTAAAATAACTTCTCTTTTAATTAACATGCATCCAGTTGGAGAATCAGTAACTTCCATAACACCTTTATCTACTTTTATGTCATTAGGATTTGGAACTTTCATAGGATAGGTATGAAGAGCTCTTCTTATATCATCGGGTGATTTAATTTGACCACTTTGCATTTTTTTAAATGCTTTATCCCACATTAGAGTTTTAAGAGGGTAAGGAACAGATATAATAGGTTTATCTGTTTTAAGCATTGCAAAAATAGATTTACCTTGAAAATAAATATCGGAGTCAATAAATAATAAATGAGTTGCTTTAGATTCTAAAAATCCAGCTACAGATAAATTACGACCCTGTGTGACTAATGATGACTTTATTAAATGAAAAGAAACCTTTAATTTTTTTTTAAAACATTCTTTTTGAAATTCTATTAAAGCTTGTGTGTAATGAATAGAAACCTCACTATGCACAGGTGTTGCAACAAATATTTCTAAATTTTTATATTGATCAGGGTTTTCCTTCCAGAGTGGTTCTTTAGCTTTTTCATAGTCTGATTGTGTTTCAATACTTACCTCTTGTAGAGTTTGGTATGTATCCTCATTTATATATTCATTGTTTGACACTTAATGCTCCTTTCAAAAAGTTTTCCCATTCTATAGCTTTTTTATCCCAGCTATAAAATTTTTTATAATACATTTGTTGTTGATCTAAATGATTTTGAATTGTATCTGTGTGTAAATATTCTGCACATACATCAATAGCACCCGCAACACTTCCTGCTAATAATTCATAATTTTTACTGTAGTTTATATACACAGGCCATTCAGCACAAGTTTCCGGTAGTGCACCAAAATTAGTTGTTATCACATGAAGTCCTGCTGCCAATGCTTCTAATGCTGAAGCACAAAATGTTTCTTCAAAAATAGACGGATAAACAAATAAATCATAATCTGTCATATGTTCTAGTATGTATTCATTTGGTTTGTAACCAATATAATTTACATTAGGTAGCTTTTTTGCTTGTTCAAATAAATCATTAAAATCTTGATCGGCTTTACTAGCGAATTCACTGCCATAAACTTTATTAGAACTATAGACATCCAATGTCACGTTAGGGTTTTTTATAAGTTGCATAGCCAATAGTAAAACATTTAAACCTCTCCATGGTGTGCAGTGATGAATAATTTTTATTGGATCACCTTGTTTATAGATTTTTCTTTTAGGAAAGTGACTAGCTCCGTTTTTTATTACCATGCATCTATCTTCAGGTATCTGAAAAAAATATCTAAATTTTTCAAAGTTCCAGTGTGAATTAAAAACATACCAATCATATTCTTGGTGTCTGCTCTTATCTCTAAAAAAACTTTGCAGATTTGGTTGATCCCATGAATTTTTTTGCCAAAGTATATTTATTTTTTTTGGGTCTAAGGGAACTTTTCCAGGTATGGATGTACAAATTTGAAATTTACTTAATAGATCTTTTGATACATATTTTTCTAGCAGCTCATGTTGTAATTCTGTTGCGCCTCTAGGTTCCATTATTTTTTAGTTTTAGCACCGATAATACCAGCTCTTGTTACTTTGATCTCCAAGTCTTGTCGAAAATCATCAACAGTAGTATCAGTATTGGGATCAGCAACATCAGCGTCAAAATCAGCTTTGCTAGCATAAATTTTTCCTGTTCTTTTATGTTTAATAATTTCTTTTGCTTCTGCTGGAATTTTCGGTATTTCAGTCATTTAATTTTATAGTACGTATTTTTTAATTTTCTGCAAGAAATAAATTAAAGGACAAAGTAATTCTTGGATTATCTGTTTTATTTATATGAACTCCATGCATTAATGTTGATGGAAATAATAAAAATTGATTAGTGCAATTTTTAATTTTTTTTTGCTCTATATTCATAGGAGATGCATACAGGAAATTAGACAAATCGTACATGGTAGAAGAAAAATCAGGCCTTAGAAAGAATATATCACCTGAATCATTTGGAACGTCTATATAGAATACACCACTAAAATGAGAGTTAGGATGGTTGTGTACTTGATTGTAAGAATACTTTGAATTTTCATTAATCCATAAGTTTATTAATTTTAATTTAAAATTTTTTTTAAATAATAAATTATCGCCTAGTGTTGTTAAACTCCAATTTAATATTTTACTAGATAAATATTCATCATCAATATTCTTAGTTTGAAAACCTATCACATTAGATTTTTCAAATTTGTAATTTAATTTCTTTTGGTCTTTTAATATTTTTAAAGTTTTTTTTGTAAACTGTGAATCTTGAAAATAATTAATAAAAATACAATCTTCAAATAATTTATATTTCATACACGTCCTTGACGATTATATTTTTTATAACTCCTTTTCTCTGATTTTGATAGTGTTTTTTTATGACGACCAGGACGCTTTCTTGGTTTCGGTCTTGGAACGTAGTGTACAAACTTTTGTCTAGCCATTCTCCTGAGATCTATCTATTTGAGCATAACTTATAGCACCTTGAATTTTATTACTTCCTGTTGCTGCCGTTACTGTTATTGCATCACCTGCCTCTAAATTCAAACCCTGTGGAGTAGCATTGACTTGTGTTTTTGCTGCCACGTCATCTCTAAAAAATTCATACTCTGTACTAGAATCTGATGAGTCGACTAAATTCATGTTTACTAAAATAGCTGAAGAGGCATCATTATTTGCACAATAAACACTCTTAACTATTACTGTTGCATTACTAGGACAAGTAAACACTGTAGTCTTAGCCGTGCTAGCTTGTTTGAAACCTTGATTTTTATATCTTATTGTCATGATAAAAAGTAATTAAAAGCATCTTGTTCATTTTTAAGTTCTTGTTGATAAGTTGTATTTAACTTATCTTGCATGGTTCGTAAAGACTGACTTATTTGTCTTTGGTTCTCTTCTTCATATTGTGCAGAAGGTTCTGGTATTACTATATCTACTCTAGCCATGTAAAGCAGCACCTCTTTCAGCTGATGTGCCTGTGCTAGCATTAGCTGACATTCCACCTTGTCCTCCTTGATTTTCATATTGACCACCTCTTCTAGTGTCTTGAAGGGTTACAGGTGCTTTAGCTAATCTTTCACTTAGTAATTGATTTTGTTTTATGGCTCCTCTATTTGCTACTTGCATCGCTAATTTTTGATCTCTTTTTGCTTGTAAAAAATCTGCTATAGTTTTTGATCTACCAAACAAACTTGTTTGTAGATTTGTATTCACATTTTGTAAAGCACCTATTCCTAACGCTGCAGGTCCTAAACCTGCGATACCTAAAGGTGCTGAAAGCATAGGGTTTCCAAACACAACATCACCCACTAATGTTGGTAAACCTTTACTTATTGCAAATTCTTTTGCTTTTTGTTTTGCAACATTTTTTGCAACGTTTTCTGCTATATCTTTTAAACTTGGCAAACCTGTAGGCATTGGGTCTTGTTGTATTTGATTTACTCCCATATTGTTTAAACCTGCAATACCCATATCGTCATACATTGGTGTAATAAAATTTTCCATTATCCTCTCATACCATCTGGTTGTATATCAGCCCTAAAAGTGCCATATCTCCAATTTTCATCTGTAGATGTATTTTCTACTTTTAAACTTGCAAATCTTGATCTAGCTCGAGTATCTACCTTATCAGTAGAGCTTGTAATTGTAAATGGTCCAAGAGGTGAAGAACTTGCTGTATCAGATGGATAATCTTTTAAATTAATAGTAATTCTGGCATTACCTTGTATTTGTTTAAAGTCAGGAACAAATCTTCGCATACTCATAAAAACTTGGCCATCACCACCTACAGTTAAATCAAAATCCCCTGACTGTATAAAAGCAGGAATTGCAGTTTTGTTTCCAGAGGAGTCAACTTGATTGACCCCCACTTCATGAGCATAATATGTTGTTGCACCGTTTACATTTGTAACTCCTTGAATCGTTGGAAAGGTTGGAGTTCCGTCACTAATAAACTCTGTAGCATATGGTTCATCATAAAGATTAGCGTCTACATAAGTTGTTCTCGCTAATGATCCAGTTGTCCATGTGTTACTTTGATAATTAAAAGTTACACATCTGTCTACGTTACTACTACCACTCTTAGGATAAAACCAAGTTATCTCTTCATATAAGGTATATAATCCAGCGTATACTGATTCACCATTTTGATAGTTAATTCCTAAATTAGAACCTTTTGTTGTAAAAACAAAATCCTCAACTAAACAAGGCAACGCTTTAACAGTACCATCATAGACAAAAAATCCTCCAGCTTCTCCCATCCAATAAACTGCACCATTAACATATTTTATAGAGTGTTGCCCTATTGCTCCACAATTTGATCCTACTTGTCTTACAGAAAAAGTAAAAGGTGGACCAACAAATTGAATTACGTAAGCAGCTGTATCAGTTAAAACAAGTGTATAATCTTTACCTTTAACTGCACCCACTATTTTTGTCCCTGAATCTAATCTAAATGCTCCTGCTGTGTTAACAGATGTAGCTGTGTAATCATTAATATTTTCCTGATCGGAAAATCTAATAAATAATTTGTCTTGTGTCCCTGGTGAGCCGATAGTAGTTTCAGTGCCAAGCATTAAAAGATGTCTATCTCTATCAGATACTAATGACATTACAGACGCTGTAGGTGCGTTAGATATTAAAACAGCTCTAGTGGATAAAGCGTTAGTATCTGAGTTTATTGGGTTCCATGAAAAAGATTTACCATTCTTAACTGTAGCGATTAATTGTTCTCCAAAATTGTCTAATGACCAACTAGCAGGATCTATAGTTAAAGTTTGTGATAAAGATGCCTCTCCCCATCCTGTATAGTACTCAACTCCTGCACCATTTGCGTGAGCTGACCTAGTGCCTCCTGCTGCTCTTGTAATACCTGTTAGATCATTGCTCGATATACCTGTGTATGAAATAAACTCTGCACCAACTTTAATGGTCCCTGATGTTGGAAATCCTGTGGTCGATGCAAGTGTTATTGAAGTACCGGATCCTCCTGTACCTGCAGTATCATCATTCAGTCCTCCGTTCAACGTGCTAAATACTTGTTGTCCACCACCCCAAAGTCCTGTGCCCCAACCAAAGCCATAAGTAAAATTTAAGCTTCCTGGTTTTACATAAGGGTTTACAACTGCAGAACCACTTCCGTTGACCGTTGTCCCTGCTTGTGAAGCCATTTCAATTGTGAATTCATCACTATTAGGTACAGTAATAACTTGAAATGTATTTGTTTCAAAATTAGCTGCTGAGTATCCTGCGCCAACTGGAGGAGTTACAGAGGTAAAAGTAAACAAATCACCTGCTTCTAATCCATGTGCCGGTTTATTAACAGTTACTGTTGCATCATTATTTACAGTATCAAACGTGCAACCTGTTAAAGCAGTGTCTAATGGAGTAATATCATAAAAAGAACCCTCATAATAAATTACTAAAACTTTATTTGTTCCGATTGCAGCGTATCTTCTTCCATCAAGATCTGCCCAAATAAATTGCTCTCTTGCTGCACCTACTAAAGTGCTACTTAAAATTTGTTCCCAACCACCAATTTTTTCAGGAAGACCATATCTAAATCTTACAAAATCACCATCAGTCCATTGACCTTCTGCTCCTACTTCTGTGACTTGTTTGTTAAAACCGGGTTGTATCAATACATTTGTTAAAGGCATTCTATATTATACCATTGTTAGCCTTTAAGATAAACCTGTTAGGTTTTGGGTTCATTTTTATCTATAAAATTTTTCAAAGCATAACAAGCATTGGTTAAGGCAGTAGAAATAGCCTCTAGAAGGGTTCTTGTTTCTGGATAAATTACGGTTAATTTTTTATTTTTTTCTATTAATTTTATTTCTTCTTCTGTAAATTCTATTATGAAAGCATCTTTATAATTTAAGAATCTCATTGTTTAAATCCTAAATATTTTCTTTTATCATATAAGTAATCTTTATATTTACCATTTTTTTCTACATAATGTAAAAATATCTGAGCATTAAAATCTCCATCATATTCATCTCTCCAATGAGATACACCTGCACCATAATACAAAATCCCATCCTTTGGTTTAATAATATATTTTTTATCACCAATAAAAATAGGCCATTCTTTATCACTCTTAACATTTACACTAACTGTTATTTCACATGATGGTCTATCAGTGTGTTTAAATAATTTAGAAAACCTAGTGTACATTCTCCAAAAACTATAAGTTGGTAACAATTCTTTGTTAAGATGTTTTTCTACTTTTTTAATTTTAGATATTAAGATACTATCCATTAAAGGACAGCCGTATTCAAAAGTTTCTCCCAATGAAGTTTGTGTATCATCAAAGTCACCATTATTAGATTCATGAAAAATTTTCATGTAGTTCCATAATAAATTATTTTCATCTTCTTTAAGGAGGTCTTTTATATAAATTACACTACCCATGATACGATACAAAATCTTGTCCCCTCTAGTACAGTGTCTGCAGCATGTGGATATAAAAAATTACTAGGCCATAATACGATAGTGCCTGGAAATGGTTGCACTTCATAATATACTTCACCATTGGGTTTATAAAATTTTAAATACCCACCCTGATAATCATTATTTAAAAAAATAATTATAGATAATTCACGATGTATTGCTCTGCAAGAATCTACATGTGGTTTGTAAAAACCTCCTTTTTCGTATTTAAGTAAACTTACTTCTTGTACAAGCGAAATATTAAAATCTCCATTAGTATCTATTTTATATCTTTCAACTGCTTTTACTATTTTAGCACAAATATAATTATACCAATGTGTTTCGGTAACTGTTCTATTTATATTTAAATTATAATCCTGTGCCTTTCTTATACTTTTATCCACAATAGAATTATGATTTTTTTCGGTAGCCCCTGCACCAACAACAGTCGTGTCATTGAATTGATAATTACTAAAATTTCTTAAGAAAGCAGAAACTTGTGTTGGTGAAAGAAAATTTGGGTATACTTTTATAAATTCTTTTAATTCCATGATTTTCTTTTCCAAAGTAATTTTTCATAATATTTAGTTAATTTTGTTCCCATTGTAAAGAACCTTCTTGAGGTTTCTTGTGCTGTGATTTTACTTATATCCATTTTCCAATTATCGTTTTTAAATGGGAAAACAGTTGCGATTGGTGTGCCTTTTTCTAATAACCATGTTCCTTCTTTTTTAAAAACACAAGGAAAATTTACATGCACTGGATGATTACCATCTACTATACCTGACAAAATTTCAAATCTATCATCAGGTCTGTTTAAAGGTGGAGTGTATAAAATACTATAGTCTTTTGGTATTTCTATAATCCATGGATTCATAAGTTTGTAAATTTCAAACATTTTATTAGTCACTGCGAAAGGACAAGTGCTTCCACCAACTTGATTTAAATTATGTATCTCATTTCCTTTATTAACATTTACTAAATCAGCTAAAGGATGTGTGTGAACATGAGGATTTATATTGACCCAAGTATTTAATTTATTATCTATTCTAGGGTCAGGTGTATTAAAATTAACTTCTTGATCGACAGGATTTTTTATTAGATAACCTGTGACTAAACTATCAAGAAAAGGTTTACAGTTTTTTATATTTAAATTATCAAAATTTCCTTTTTTAATATTTTTATACCAATCAGGAATATTAAACTTACCCGGTGTTGGGTGAATTGATTTGTCTTTTGTTATAAATTCGTGAGCTTTAAACTTTATTATGTTGCGCATGGTATCTCACCAGCTGGTGAGGGTACACTTATACCATTCTTATGTAATGCGTCAAGCCAAACAGATGCAGTTACTGGCCATGAGATACTATCCAAATTTATGTTTTCTAAAGTAGATTTGTAACCACTCCAAGTGCTCGGAACGTTTGGCCACTTTTTTTCACAATGATCAATATTCTTTATTAATTCTTGTATTTTTTCTTCACACATTTCCTTTGTAATTTCATGTGATGGCACATCAGAATTATCAATAATAGTTGAAGAAGTTTCCACATCTTCAAATTTTTTAGTTAAAGTAATTACAACTGCTTCGTAATCTGAATCTGATATTTCTACAGATGATTCAGCACCGTAATTCATCCACCAATTTTTAGCTTCATCGGTTTCAACTATTCCGATTTTTTTATTTAGATTATTAAAAATAATATGTCTAGCCATAAGTATTATCCGTTATCAAAAATTATTAAACCACCGCTGCTACCACCTTGTCCAACACTGGCCATCGCGGGAGGTGAAGATCTTCCAGCTCCACCTTTACCAACTACAGCTGAATCTACATAAAAACCTGTGTCAGCGTATAAACTACTTATATCAATTCCACCTGGAACTGTACCAACCGATCCTGGGTTACCTGGTTGACCTCCTTGTCCACCATTAGCGGTTACACTTAATCCAGGCACAGTTGTGGCGTTACCACTATTTCCAGCAGGACCGCCTGGGTTAGATCCACTTCCTCCAGTTCCAATCGTAAAAGTATATGAAGTTGATGCATCTACGTCTTTTAAAAATTCTCCAGCTCCACCTTGACCACCAGGTCTTCCATCTGGTGCTGGGTTTGTGCCTCTTCCACCACCGCCACCACCAATGGCAAAAAATCTTGCTTTCGATGCGTTTCCTGGTGTTGTGTAAGTTCCTGGACTTCTTGAATAACTTCGTAATGCAAATCCACCACCAGCAGCTCCTGAAGCAGCTCCCGTTAATCTTCCTTGTGCGTCTACAGTAATTGTTGCAACCGTATAAGTACCTGCAGATACTGCAGTGTTTGCTAATTGATCAGGACCAACAGCATCATCAGCAATCTTAGCTTGTGTTACATTTTTATTAGAAATTTTTGCAGTTAGAACTGCATTGTCAATTATTTTAGCAGAAGTAACTGCGTTATTAGAAAGTTGTGCAGCTCTTACAGCGTTAGCTGCAATTTTATCGTTGTCCACAGCATCGTCTGCTATTTGTGCAGTTCCAATGCTACCACCTAAAGTATCTAAAGAAATTTCAGTTAAGTTTGTACCATCAGTGTAAGCAGCATAAATTTTTTGTGCATCAGGACTAAATCCAGTTCCTGAAGCTGTTTTAATAGTTAGGTTTGTTGGGTTAGTAACTAATCGACAATCAAAAATATAAAACTTTTCTATCGAATCAGGAACTGTACAAACAGTTGAAGATCCAGCAGTTATTGTTGCAAATTTTATTACAAGATTTCTTGCGTTTGAAATAGCACCATCTGACATTGCTAAAGCAACAGTACCACCTGATGAAAGTGTTATTTGTTCAAAACCTGCTACAGCTTGTTGAATTAAGTTTAAGTTTGTATTTGTTTTATCACCCCATGTACCAGCGTTTTCACCGGTTACCATCAATTCTAGTTTAAGATCAGATGAATAAGTTGATGTCATAAATTTTTTCTCCTAAATTGTTTTAATTATACCTTTATCACGCAGCTAAATCAACCTCTGTCCAAGTATTAGAAACACCTAAATCTATTTCAGCCCACGCAGTAATGTTAACAGATCCTACAGAAATAGTGCTTGAAATACCTGTAACATCGATGTTTGCTAATCCAGTGACTGTTACTGAACCAATTGAGCTTGATAATTGTTGTCCTCCAACTCCTACAGTTTGAGCAGGAATTTCAGTATGCTGACCTAATGACATTGTAGCTGTTTGGCCTGTCACAGACTCAGTCGTAGTTTGAACTAACGTAAAAGTGCCTAATGTAAATGTGGCAGCTATACCAGTTACATCTACTGGCGTTTTTAAACCAGCCACAGTAGTTCCCATAGATCCTGTTAATGATCCGGCACTTGTTACAGTGACGTTTGCATCTGCATCAAAAGATAAAGCACCTATAGTAAAATCGAGCTGATCTTCCGCTGCAAAAACAGTTATATCTTGATCAATCTGTAATGAGAAGTTTCCAAAAGTTGAAGTTAATTGACCTGCACTAGTGACAGAAACAGTTACATCAGTCTTACCTACTGCAGCACCAATTGAAGATGTCATTGATTGGCCTGTTGGAATAACAGAATATGCTGCACCCCAAGCAAGGTTACCCCAAGCTCTTCGACCCCAACCTATTCCTGTTAATTCAGATTCATCAACTGTCGCTGTTCCAATACTTGAAGTTAAAGATATTCCTGTATTAGGAACTCCTATTCCAACAACCGTGCTTCCCACACCAGCAGACATAGTTACAGGTCCAGCTGTAACTAAAGCAGAAGTGCCCCCTACAGTAGTCCCTTGTGAGGATGTTATTTGTATTCCAGTTACACTGACATCTGCATTTGCAGTGACAGTGACTGAACCTTGTGATGTTGTTAATGAAAGACCTGACCCACCCCAGTCATTTGAACCCCAAGTGGATTGACCCCAATATTCAGAGCCTGGCGACTGAACTTTAACAGTAATATCAGCCACTAGGCTCCTCCTTTAAATTAAGCTAATCTCAATATAGCAGCAGATGTTGTGAATGCCGGAAACTGAACTGTAAATGTTCCTGAAGTTGCAGTTTTGTCTCCACCAAAATCTAACACAGCCACTGCATCAGTAGTATTTGAACCACCATCAGTTGTCGTATTATAAATTAAAGCACCTCTAGCTGTTAGAGTAACACCTACAAAAGATAAGTCAGCAAAATCTGTAATAGCCACAGATGAAGAAACTTTTACACCTTGATTTACTAAAGCTTTTCCGCCAGCAGAATATCCTGATGGAGATGATACTTCGTTTGCAGTTGCATAATTCGTAGTTGATTTACCTAATGTAGCAGAACTTGTATACATCGCTAACTTATACGTGTCAGATGATGTGTCAAAGTCATGCTTTCCTTGTAGTAATTCTTTTTTAAAAGAATCACAAATTGCATTTGTTGTTATTGCCATTATTGGCCTCCTTTAATAAGTTGTGTTTGGACTAGGACTAGGTATTTTTACTCTTGGAACACCATCGTCATATTCCGCACGTCTTCTTCTACCCATTTGTTGTAGGGCAAAATTTTGTATCTCTTCATTATACTTGTCATTATATAATTTGTACATATCCATGGGCCCTTTTAAAAACCTGAAACATTCAGATAAGACACCGTGCAATAGCATAGATTCTTGATATGTAGATAAAAAAGTATTGGTAGTAGACGTGAAATTTGGTGCATCTTTTATGTAGTTTATTTGCACCGTATCAGCTGTTGCAGGAGTTGGAGCTACAATAATATTAAAATCATCATAATTAGCGTAATACTTAGGAGTGCCTTGTCTACCAGTGCCATTAAATTCAGAAATAAAACTTGTATCTCTTTTTTCTAGAAAAGTTCTGTTACCACTAGAATCCACGAATTCTACCGATCGTAATATTAATAAATCAGATGGTAAAGAAACAGCTCTGTTACCCGCTGTAAAATTTGATGTAGCATATTTTCTAAGATCATCGTAATCTACTTTACCCGCCACATCTAACTCTACGTTTCTTATAAATTCTTGTATTTGTGAATCAGATAATACTGTGCTTCCAACCTCTGTATAATTTCTTATCTGTGTTAAAAAATTTGCGTGTGTTATTGCCATTATGTTATACTAACTCCTACGTTCCCAATTAAAGAAATTAATTCTCTTCTTCTGTTTTGTAATGATGGATCCTCAGGAACCATACTATGTATTGTAGTAGTAATTCCATTAGTTGTCACTTCAAACTCTTGTGTTTTGAAAGCAAAGTCTCCAGGTAAAGTTAAATTTGCTATACCAACAGATGCACCTCCAGAATTAGATGATGTGACATCGTTTTGAAATTCAACAGTTGGTTGTTGGAATCTTTGTGGTCTTGCGTTTTGTAATGCAATTGCATCTGTAACAGCTTGTCTTCTTCTAATTTGAGGATGTTTAGGCTCAAACTCTGATATATGCACAAAAGAACCATTCCATTCTTTTACCATTTCAGTATAAGGAAAAGCCTGACCTGATCTGTCAGAAATAGCTAAAGCTTTTTTACCTGTTGCATATTTTCCCATATTTATACTCCACTTGGATAAAATGATTGTGGTGATAGATAGACAGATGTTCTTTGACCATCTTCATCTAACGCTCTTTTCAATTCGTCTTCATAAATTAATTTGTTTTGTTGTACTAATTGTGGCGCTACTTTCATAGCGAGATAATACGCCAATCCTGCACACATACATGGCAAAAATCTATAAACAACATCTGCATCATTATGATACCCACCTGCATCTTCTATTCTTTTTAATACATAATATTTTAAAACTGTGTATGTGCTTAAGTTAGGAGCTTGATATAAATAAATTTTTGGTGTTGTTTGTCTTTCGACATAATATTGTGAAGGTTGTCCAGTTGCTAATTTGTTTGGAAGAGCTGCATAAGCAGATCTGTCTATTTTTGTTAAAGATATATCTTGAGTGTTTGCATTATCAGACGCTGTCGCTGTTGATGAAATAAAAGCTTCTAAAACATCACTTACGTCAGAGGCTACAGAATACTCTGCTTGTCCCGATACCAAAGCTAATTCATTTAAATCAACTTTCCACAAATGAATACCTCTATTACCCCATTCAGAAAAAAGAAGATTTAAACTTCTTCTTGCAGATTTTAAATCATAACCTGAAGTGGTTGTTATAGAACATCTTTGATAACCCTCTTGAATAATATCATCAATGTTTAAATTAAATCCTGTAGATCCTGATGTTGCCATGTTAGTTTAATTTTTTCCTTTGTGTTTTTCTGTTAATCATTTCCGTAGCTTTTCTTTTTATGCTTTGACCATAATCAAAAACACCTCTTCTTAATTTTCTTCCTACTTTTGTCATATCTTTTCTTCCAGTTTTTCTAGCTTCTTTAACAAGAAATTGAGACATGTCTAAGAGCCTAGAAGCTTTAACTCTTTGTGTATCCATTTTTTGCAAACCTCTTAAAAATTTTTTATCTTTTGTAGATTTTTGAGTTTTTTTACTTTTGTATGCTTTGCTTGTTTCTGTTAAGGCTTTTTTTCTTTCAGCTTGATATGGCTTTGACTTTATCATTTGTCTCATACCTTTAATTCTCAAAAGACCACCTAATAGCATTTGTTTTTTGTACATTATTAAATTCCTTTTAAAAATTCTCCATAATAATTTTCATAACTTTTATTTGATATATAATTACCATCTAACTCAGATTTTATATAACTTCCTACATAAGGTTCCTTAACTTTCATTTGTGCATCACCAGGAGCTTTAGAAGTAGTTTGTTTGAACATGGCTCTACCCATTGCTGCTTTTTCTACTCCTTTAATTTTTCCTTTATTTTTTGTGGCATAGAAAATTTGCTCACCTTTTTTGTTACCATATTCACCTTTCATGGCTTTCATAATTTTCCGACCTTTTTTTGTAAGTGGCATGTTTCTCCTTTTTCCGATTATATAATCTCTTGGATTCTATCACTTTTGGTTTATAAGTTCTAGACCTTAGTTTTTTAGCTATTGGATTTTTTGACATTTTGAGTATAATTTTTTAACATGACCGCAAATATTGTTCCTTTATTTAGCTCACCATTATACACTAATTATATAGAATATGATCGTAATAAAATATTAAAGTTTATCAAAAACATAGAATACAAAGAAGAATTTAGAAGAGAGGAACTGAATGACAATCTGGGGTTTTTAACTGTCGATAAACACATTTTAGATAATGAAAACTTCTTAGATTTAAAAAAGAATATATTAAACGAAATAGAAAATTTTTTACACAGAAGTTTAATTATAAATAAACCCTATCAGATATATCAGTCTTGGATAACTAAAACTCCACCAAATTGTAAATCTAATTATCATACACATACAAGTGTTTTCTCTGGCGTTTTTTATCTAGATACGCCTAAAAATTCTGGTGAAATTATGTTTAAAAATTTTTATGCAAAACATATCTTTGATGAAGATGAATTTTTACATGGTAATTATTTAAATGCTCAAAATTGGCATGTTGAACCAAAAGATGGTTTGTTGATTATGTTTCCAAGTCATGTGCATCATAAAATAAGCACAAACTTTTCTAATCAAGATAGATATTCTCTAGCTTTTGATATTACAAAATTATGACCTTAGAAAAAGATTATTACTCAATTTTCAAAGTAAAAAACCATGTAGAGCATAAAGAAAATCTTATAAGTTTAATAAAAAAAATACCAAAAAATAAATATGATAATATAAGTCACACGGATTGGAATTTATCTGATCAAACAAAAAAAGAATGGCAAGAATATTTTTTAAATAACATATTCAATCAATGGAGTAAATTTTTTAATCAAAAAACAAAACAACAAATAATTTTACATAATTTTTGGTTTCAATGGTATGACGTAGGTGATTACCACAATTGGCATGTGCACACTGACACTCATTTTACAAATGTTTATTATTTAAGTTTGCCTAACCCAAATTTAAAAACTTCTATATTAGTTTTTAACAAAGAAAAAAACATAAAAGTAAAAGAGGGTCAAATTTTAACTTTTCCTGCTTTTTGGAAGCACTGCTCACCAAGAAACATTTATTTCGATCCAAAAATTATTATAAGTTTTAATATTGATTTAGACTAAGTCCTTAGCCTTTCCTAGTACAGGTTTATATTTTGTTTTTCCTTCTGATTTGTAAGCGTGTAAGAATGATGCTCTTGGTGTCCCCTCTATCCAACTAGCATGAATCCATCCGCTATTAGGTTCGCCAGGAGTGTAGAATTCGAGGATCAATTGATCTGGTGTAAGGTTGTCCTTAATCCAATCAAATAGTTCAGCGTTGTCCACGCCAATACATTCGAAGTCTGCGGCTTCAGCTTTGGCATGCTGCGATCTTGCTGAGCTACCAATGGCTTCACATAATTCTGCGCTACGGTATCCACTGGTCACCTTAACTCTGCCAAAATGGTCACGTACTGGCTGTAAAATATTTTCACATAATGCTTTTAATTTTTCTATTTGCTCTGCGTTTGGATTATTATTTATGCCTTTACGTATTGCAGTGTCTGATTTAATCAGCTCTGATAAAGTAAAATTACGACTTAGATTCATTTTTCCCTCCATTATTTTCAAAACTTAAATCCTCTGCTTGTTCTTTTTTTTCCATTTGATAAAACATTTTATCTGAATCCTCCGTTACCATATCCGTAGCTTCTGCATCCCAGTAAGTACTTTGGACTTTATAGTCAGGCCAACTGTTATCAGTAGTGTAACTATTAACATGCCACAGAATACGGTTATTAGGCTGAGCTGCATAATTACCGTTAGTAAGAGCCAATATATGCGCACACTTATGTTCTTGAGGTATTTCAGAATGTTCCACATCAATAATATTGGTGTCAGGATGAGCCCAGTCAACAGTGAATAAATACTGTCCGTGATAAAATTTTTTATCAAGACCAAGATATTTCCCATTTAAACCATCCAACCAATCAAAACAATGAATACTAGGCCAATAACTAAAACAATTCCATAATTCCAATTCACTAACTTGCATATCTTTAACGTTTTCTCTTTTAAAATTTTTTTGGAAAAAAGCTGATATAGGTAACCTCCAGTAACAGGCACCATTCGGCAACATAATATTAAATAGTAAAGCACGACCTGAAATAGAGCTAAGACCAAAGATAACACATTCACTAGACTCTCCTTGATGTTTTTTAAGATCATACAAATATTCTTTTCTAACTTTACAATATATTGGAGGAATGTTTGCGTTCAGATAAGCCATGTTTATATTTTTCTCTCCAATAATTTTTTCTTTCTAGAATTCTTATACGTTTTTCTAGTATATCAAATCCTAAAATTTTTTTTATAAATTGTATCATTCTATTATTAATTTTTTAATGCTTTTACTACCGTCAATATTGTCCTCTAATTCTGCTTTACCCTTCCAACATTTATATGTAACCGATTCTGAAAATTGTCTCTCAGCTTCACGTTTGCCTCGTAAACATTTTGCCATTGAGGGTTGCAAACGAGCCTCTTTGATTTCTCCGTTTACAAACATAAGTAATCCTACAACAGCTTCTATCATTGAGAATAACTCCCATTTTTATAGCCAATCTCACGATTAGCATCTTTTAATTTTTCTATGTCTTGCAAAACCTTGTCCATCTGCTTTGTTAAAAACTCAATGTTTACTTTATTCAAAGCCATTGATTCAATATGTTTATTTAAACGATCCGTGGTCTTGTACAAATCCTCCAACATCATATACTGCTCAGAATCTGCAGGCAGTGATCCCATCTGTCCACGTGGCCATTTAATTCTAAATTCTGTATTCTGATCAACGTCCTGTTCCATTATCTTTATCTTGGTGTCAGCAATATTAAGACGTTCTATAATTTGAAAGTAACCCATCGTTCCGAGTGCCACGATTATTATCAGACTGGCAACCGTCTTCATTGGCATCTGTACGGCAGCTTCTTCAGATATATTTAAAGGTTTCTTAGTCATTTAATTTTGGTTTTGGTAAGGGTATTATAATATCTTTTTTATCTAGTTTCAACGTAGCCTGGGGTGCTGGCCTTACAAACAAGGCCAGCAAGCACAGTAAAAATATTAGTAATGCTGTAAATCTGTAATTCATTACAACCCTTCTTCATTAACTAACCCAAAACCAGCTTTTTATTTTTTCCCATAATTTTTTTAACATTTTTATCTCCTTAATTTTTTAATTGAGAAGCCTTTATTTTACCTTGAGCATAAAGTTTTTTCAAATCACCCTTGGTCATTTTATGTAAATTTAATTTAGGTTCTTCAGGTTTTTTTATCTCCACATCTATTTGTTTTTTTGGAGTAAATAATGATTTTATCCATTTTAACATTTCCATCTCCTTCTTGCTTGTCTTAATCTTGAATTCGGATCTTTAGCAGCTTTAGGAAATTTTTTCATTTGCCCTGCTGACCTTGCGCAAAAACTCTTTCTACGTTTAGCAGCTTTTGAGCCAGGTTTTACTTTACCCGTCACGGCTGTTTTTAATTTTGAACCAGGGTTTGCTTTTCTATATGCAGCAACACCGGCTCGTGTCATTCCAGCACCTTTTTTAGTGGGTCTAAAATTTTTTTTATTTCGTGGAGGCATTACATCTCCTCCACGACTAAAACGTAAAATTTCTGTGCCGTATAATTTTTTAAGCATCAAAATATACAGTTACTGAATTACAACTAACTTCTGAAAAACTGATGTAAGCACCATCTTTGTATAAAATTCCATCTTGAGGAATGTTTACTGTACTGATATCACCTTCGGTTGCTGTTGTTCTCAAGGTCAATTGAGTAGTACCTGAAATACTTTCGTTTTTTACTTCAACACTGCCAATAGCACCTCCTGATGCTACGTTAGCTTGTCTTACCCTTGTTCTTCCTGCAAAAATAGAACCAAAAACTTCAGCAGTCATTCCTAAAGAAACGTTAGCTGCAGGTTGTGCGCTAACAGTAGCTGAAGTTATTGTCAAAAAAGCACCTGTAGTTCCAGAAGTTGTCGTAGCTGAACCTGGTAAAGTAATTACTTCAGTAAGAGCGTCTCCGTCTTCATCTGTTCCAACAATGGTTACCGTTTTTCCACCATCACTTGATCCGGAAGTAGTAGCCGTAATTTTTCTTGCAGTATTTGTTCCAAAGGAAGAATTAGCTAAAGTAAACGTAGTTGTTGGTCGAGCAGCTACCGCAACATATGTTGC
>CEUI01145625.1_pt1 | contig 23648 bp, 18 predicted proteins | sample 531411 | NCBI WGS metagenome assembly CEUI01 (sample SAMEA2622841, study PRJEB7988) | marine metagenome | isolation source: saline water (ENVO:00002010), including
AATAGATGTGGACATATAGTGGGCCAGAAAGCAACTTTATCTAAAGTAATAGCATATTCAACAGCAAGTGGTGTTGATTATGAGTATGAGGTAGATTTATGGAAAGTTGGTGCTATGGATACATCAGAAATGACTACTATACATCCATTAACATTAACGCATATAAAAAATTGGTCTGTCACTCCAAGTAATAATAGTAGAATAGAACCACTTACATATGCACCATCTACTGCTGTGCATTTTGATGCTAATGAAAGAGTATTATTTACTATGAAAAGGACTGGTGGAACCACTGGAACAGATGGAAGATATTATTATTTAAGTTGTAATGTAAAATTTAAAGCTAACCTAAACTAGGAGATATAATGGCTGCAATACCAGATTTAGATTGGACACCAGATTCAGACGATGAAACAAAGCGTGGTAAGGGAGAGTTTGTTCTAGATGAATTAGAACTACCAGAAGAGATTTCTATAATATTTCAAAAGCTTAATGACACAATTGTTGCAAGCAATGGTCATTTAACCGATGTCACTGAATTGAAAACAACAACTAGCACTCACGCAACATCAATAGCAGCCAATAAAACCTCTATAGAAACAGCTGATAATGCAATACTAGCAAATAAAGATGAGATTGCAAAAGTTGATAAGGTAGCACAATCAGCAGCAAGAGGTGATTTAGTAATTAGGACAGATAACCTTAATGAATTAGAAGCACAATTCAGTGTTACTTTAGCAAGTGGAAGAAACGAGTTAGAAAATCCAACACTTGTTTTTAGAGTCACTCAAGGAAAGAATCAATTCCAAGCAACAGTAGCTTTACAGAGATTAATAAGGGAAGGGGAGTTCTTTAAGCGTGGGTAAAATAGATTGGGCATACTTACAAAAACTACCAGCTTGGCAGCGTAAACTCGAAATGAAGAGAATCGCAAAAGAGCTAGAGGAAGAAAAGGAAAGAGAAAAAGAAATGAAACATAAAAAAGTAAACTATTGGGAGGAACCAGATGTTTAAATTTGGGAAAAGAAGTAGAGAGAATTTAGCAAGTTGTCACGAAGACTTGCAGAAAGTATTTAATGAGGTAATCAAATATGTTGATTGCTCGGTATTGGAGGGGCATAGAAGTGCTGAAAGACAAGACAAACTATTTAAAGAAGGTAAAACGAAGGTTAAATACCCAAACGGTCGTCATAATTCTAGTCCAAGTAGGGCTGTGGATGTTACTCCTTATCCTATTGATTGGGATGATAGAGAGCGGCAAACACTTTTTGCTGGCTTTGTTTTAGGTATAGCAAGACAGATGGGTATAAAATTAAGATGGGGTGGAGATTGGGATATGGATTTCCAAGTAATGGATAATCGTTTTGACGATTTTCCTCATTTTGAGATAAGAAAGGAAGACTGATGAAAGATGCAGTAATAGACTCTATCAAAACCGTTAGTGTAAGCTCTGGAGGTTTTTTTGTAACTTGGGTAGAATGGTTACCAGTTACAGTAAGAATCGCCGTAGGACTTGCGACTGTCGTTTACCTTTATTACAAGGTGTTAAATGAGAGACTAACTTATGAAGAGAAAAAAGCAAACAAAAAAAAGTAACTTAATAAAGCGTGCTATAGTAACGCCGGATAAGCATTTTCCGTTTGAAGCTAAACCGGCTATAAAAGCGCTATGTAAGGCTATAGAATTTGTAAAGCCGGAAATATATATAGATTTAGGAGATGTTGGTGAATGGCATCACTTTTCGGCTTGGAAATGGAAAAGAAAGAAGAAGCCATCTTTAGATTTAATGATACCAGATTTAGAAACTGATATTATTGATGTTAATAGAGGGATGGACCAAATAGATGAAAGTCTAGATAAGGCTAACTGTAAAGAGAAATATATAACAGAAGGCAATCACGATAATTGGTTAAATATGTTTGTTGATGAACATCCTTATATACCTAAATATCGATTTAAAAATGCAGTTAAATTAAAAGAGAGGGGTTATACATATTATCCCTTCGGAAAACATTTAAAAATAGGTAAATTATACTATTATCACGGCCACCAATATGGTGGTCAATACCATACTGCAAACCACTTAAGAAAATTAGGTGCTAATGTAATGTATGGTCACTGGCACGATTTGCAGCAGATGTCTGCTACACATATGGATGGACCTAAATCAGCTTGGTCTATCGGATGTTTAAAAGATATGGGGCCGCAATCAAATGAATGGCTAGCTAATAGGAGAATAAATTGGGCGCACGCTTTTGCGATAGTAGAGTATTATGACCACGGTAGGTTTACTGTTAATGTTATACAGATTATTGATGGAAAATGCTCATTATGGGGACAGTTGATAGATGGCAATAAATAAACGAAGAAGAGGGTATGGAAGAGATTATTCAACAACTCATAGGTCAATATGGCTGGATGTTCGCAGCTGGTGCAGCAGTGCTATTGTTTCGTTCTGCAATAGAGGGTATTGTTGAAGGTCTTAAGGTATTTATAGGAAATGATTTAAATACAGATGATGTTGTTACGATAGATGATAGGCCAGCAAGAGTTGTTAGAGTTGGTATTTTTAAGACAATATTTTTTGTATATAATATAGGGTGTGCAAATGGTAAACCTTATATAAAAGGTGGTAGCAAAATGGCTATACAAAATGATAAGTTAAAAGAACATTGCATTGAGAAACCCTTACCAATGTTAGATTTAAGTAAATGGGAAACTGAATGTGAGAAAGAGGAAGAATAATGGTACAAGCTTTATTAGTTAAGTTAATATTTAAAAAGATTATGGAGGCTATCGAAAAAGCAGATGATAATAGGATTGCTAGGACTCACAATAAAAGGTTGAAGAAACTTGAAAAAGTAAGTCACGAACCCTTATTTACTTTAAAAGATAAGGAAGATATAGAGAAACGCCTTAAAAAATTAGAAAAAGGTTCTAAATGAGTTTAGGGAATCCATCTAAACGAGAGACTGCTTCATTGAGAAGAGCTGCAAGAAGGTCTAATAATCCAGATTATAATGTAAGCTCTAGAATGCAGCATATAGAACAAAGATTAGTGCAAATAGAACAAAGAATTAAATCTATCGAGGATAAGATAGTAAGAGTTGCCGCTGTAACTAAAGATAGGTTCGGTAGGCAAGTAATAGTAACTACTAAAAAGTAAACAAAGGAGAGATAGTAAAATGGCAGAAAAAAAGAAGAAGAAAAAAACGCCGTGGTATCCCGGTAAAAAGATTGTTAAAGCAATCAAGAAGAAAAGAGTATCTAATGCTAAAACTAAATTAGCTAAAAAAAGAGATGCTGCTAAAAAATCCGGTAATTATAAGAAACAAGCTAAAACACAGAACAAAATCAATAAAAGGTTAGGTTCTAAAAAAAGACACACAGCATCATCTTTGAAGAAAACAGCAAAGAAGAATGCATCTTGGAAAAAAGCTACAAAAAGTGCAAAAGCTAGCGGTCAAACAATCAGTTCATTAGTAGCTAAAAGAAAAACACTAACTAAAGGTTCTGCAGCTTGGAAAAAAGTTCAAAACCAAATAAACAAGCACTATGGTGCTAAAAAAAGACACTAGGAGGTCTAAATGAAACAGCTAATAGCAGAATACTTGTTTAATGATGAGATGAAAGAAAAGATTATCAAAGCTTTGAATGATAATGTTGATATTCCAATCATCAGTGAAAAGACTGAAGAAAAGATACTTACAGCTATCTATGATTCGGTTGAAGACATTATTAAGGCGAAAATACTAGAATAATGCCAAAACAAGTTCAATTAATCAAGGAGTTTGACGGTGGGCTTAACTCGTTTGCTGGGACTCGTGATATAGGCGAAAAGGAATGCTCTTCTATTAACGGATGGAAAGTTCGCAAAGTAGGAGAGCTGTTGCCTTTAGGCGGCTTTAAAGCGGTAGCAGATACTGTTATAGATAATATATCAGAAGAGATTGGTCCAGATACAGATAGTGATGGTACTGGTAACCCAGTACGATTTGATAATGGTGCGCAAATCTTTGAGTTTACTGCTGACCATACAAGGTCTAATACTGAAGCTACGGATAGGTGGCTTATATTTGTTGATAAATTAGATGGAAGAGTTTATATACACGCAGACAGTAGCAGTCCTTTAGTATGGGAATATTTAGACCCAGATAATATATCTGAATTTAAAGGTATAGATGGAATATTATGTAATGCTACTAATATGACTAGTTACGATGCTAGGGAAGCATCATATTATTTTGTTGATGGTAAATTAAGAATATGTGACCCTAACTATAATAATGCTACTTATATTGGTGACCAATCAAGTTCTCACGGAGCATCATCTTTATGGTTTGGACATATTAAAAAAGGATTTTTAGCCAATACAGTTCCCATAAATCATTGGCATTGCTTACCAGCCGCTGTGCCTAAACCGGTAGCTGGTCAAGGTGCTGGTAATAACTTTTTAAATTTATTAAGCTTTGCAACTGGTTCTGGTGGGCCAGATGTAGAAGCGGGGCAATTCGGATTAAATGCCTATATAGAAAGAGACAAAGGGGATGGGACATTACAATTTCAAGGTAGAAAAATATATGTAACTTATACTATAGATGGTGCGCAAGAAACTCTTCCAACATATCTTGATATTATAACTGAATCTGATTTACCAGACGCTCCAACTAATGCTGATTTAGGTTATGAGCAAATAACAAGTCAAGCTGTACAATTTGGTCAAGAAAATATTCCATTAAATAATGATGTTAGAGCATTGTCTGCTTCTGAAAGGAATTGGGATGAAGCTGGTACAGTTACAGTAGAAGATGAGGTTGGAATGATACAAACTTTAACTTACTCATCTATTGTTGATGGTACAAATGGATTAGGGAATAGTGGTGGTTCAACATTAGCTGGGATAACTGGATGGGTTGATAATGGTTCTTGCTCTATCAATAAAGTTGTTGATAATGTAGCATTAACAAATCCCGGTTCTGGGTATTCCTCTGCACCTAGTGTTAATTTTAATGGTGGTGACCCAGAGACATCAGCCGCTGCTACTGCAGTGTTAGATAGTAATGGTTCTATTGATTATATAACAATCACTAATCCGGGAGATGGTTACGATTCAATTCCTACAGTAACTTTCAGTACTGGCGGAGCAACAGCTATAGCATCGATAACTGGAAATCTATCATCAGAAAGTTATTGTGTTCAAAATGGCGGTTCTTGGACAGATGCTGGAATAGCAGCAAGCCAAACTGTAACTTTTGATGTGCCGGGAGAATTGGAACAAAGAGATGAAAATTTAGGAGTTATGTTTACATTGACTGTTAAACCATTAAATTATGCAAGTGCTAATGATTGGGGTGATACTATTATAGCTAACAAATATGGAGGCAATAGAATAACTCATATTAATATATATTCCAATAAATATGAAGATGATGCTGGAACTATACCTCAAACAGAAGATATGGCTTTTATGTGTAGTTGGGATTTAGAAAATGGATTTAAGAAATCGGATGGCTCATTTAATGCTTGGCAAACAGACAACGCTTTATCGTCTGGTAACCACGCTGACCAAAAATCTTCTTTTACTAGCTTTATAGGGTCATTATTGGATGATAACTACCAAACTAGAACTGGGATGTTCCCAGACACTAATAGTACAGATATAAGGTGGTTAGATGCTGTAGTTGTAAATAGAAGGGTTTACGCTGGCAATGTTATGTGTAAGGATGAAACTGGTTCTTATAAATCTTATCCAGATAAGGTTCTGAAATCTATACCAAATGCTTTTGACTCATTCCCATTATACGACTCGCTAGATGTAGTTGTAGATGATGGTGATGAAATTACTGGTTTAGAAAGCTGGGGTGGTAAATTATTACAATTTAAAAAGAAATCAATGTATCTTATAGATATAACATCAGAGCCAGAGTTTTTAGCTGCAACCTTTAGATATAGAGGTATACCTCATAAAAATGCAAAATGTAAGACTGATGAAGGTGTCGCTTTTGCTAATGCTAATGGTGTATTTATGTTTAATGGTGAAAGTATTTTAAAATTAAGTAAGGGTAAAATAGATGATGATTGGCAAGCTTATTATAATAGTGATATTTTAGTAGGCTTTGAACCAAGGAATCAGAATATCGTAATAACTAACGACACAGATGAATTTTTTGTTTATGATATGTTAACAAAGTCGTGGACTAAAGGTGATGGCAATAGACACACAGATACAAACAAAAGTAATATGTTTATTGTTGGGGATGATTTAGCTCAAGCAGCAGCACAAGCAAATGGTAGTGTAATTTTTTATAAGTATAAAGATTTGTATGATGCTGACTTTGGAACTAATGGTATTACAGATGTATGGGAATCAAGAGAAATGGATTTTGGAAATCCGTCAAATGATTCGTTTGTTTATAACATTAAATTATCATATAGTTCAAATGGCAGCTCTAATGTTGAGGTTAGATTTATAGGTAATGATGGTACTGGTGAGGTTGAATATGAGACTAACTATTCAAATGGAACAGTTCTTCCTACAACATCTGGAGATTTTAATACTATAGAGATAAAATCCTCTGCTTCTGTTAAATGCAAAACATTTAAGGTTCAAGTAAGAACTGCAGCAGCAGCTGCTATAGAGCCTACATTTAAAATAACTGATTTGGCGGTAATATATAGAGATAAAAGGATAAGATAATGCCTATATCGCAGCCGAAAATATTATTCAAAGATGGGTTACCTCAATCCAAAGATGGTTATGAAGGTGAAATAAGGGTTGGTAGACACAAAGGCGGCTTACATCTATTTGTTAAAACTAAAAACGAATGGCACTCTGTTCCATTTTCTGGAGAACTAGGAAGGTCACTGGCAAGTGAATTAACTGCTGTATCTATAAAAGAAACAGCAATTTCTCAACAAACAATATCTGCTATTGTATGTGATACTATAAAGGTAAATACAAACATACAAGATACTGCGGGCAATTCAATAGATTCCGCTACACTAGTTGCGCATCCAAGCGATGCTACTCAAGCTCACCCAGATTATCTTAAAAATACTACAGCTGAACAATTAGATGGAACATTGGTAATAACTGGTGGTTCTAACTTATCAGCAGCAGCTGAACATATATTAAAGTCAGTTAGCTCTATGTCTAGCCAAAATGTATTTTTTATAGGAAACCCAGACTTTAATACAAATGGACAAAATCCATACGCAAAAAAAGCTGGCTTTTATGTTGCTCCAGCAAATTTAGATGGTATTTTTCACATAGGAACAACAACTAACGCTGATTTCGTATTCACAGATAGCGGGCAACTAACATTACACGATTTAGTAGCAGAAGATGATGTTCAATTAAGTGGAGAGTTAAGGCACGGAACTACTACTGTATTATACAAAGATGGTAATACACTAAAATTAGCTGTTGATGCAATATCTACAGATGGAGGTGCTACTTTTGGAGAACTTTATCCAGCAGTTACACCACTAGATTCAACAACTATAGATTTTACTGGTGGTGATGTTGCTACTGACGGTAATGCAATTCAAGCATCAATAGTAGCTGGCTCTGTAGATAATACACATCTATCTATGAATGTTAATCAAGATGTTGGGACTGGAGATTCTCCACAATTTGAAAAAATAGGAATAGGAGTTGCTGCAGATGGAAGTATTGATATAGTTATATCATCTACTGACCCTAAAGTGCAGCTTACAGATGAGACTGATAACAGTGTTGCATCGGTAGGATTAACCTCTGGAACTCTAAATTTAAATACACCAACAGCAGTATCTGTCACTGATAATAAATCTATTGGTAGCTCAACATTTACGCCGGGATATACTGGTAATGGGTGGCAAATAACACAATTAAGTAATGATAAATACAGAATAGAATGTGAGGAATTGACTGTAAGAGGTCAAATGAATGTTTATGAGATGATAATAAATCAGATAAGAGCAACTAATGGCTCTTTATTTGTAACCTCTTCTGCAATAATCGCAACTTGCACTAATAATAATAATGGTTATGTTACCATAACTACGGATGGTAATACAGATGACCCACATAGTTTTGTTCAAGACGATTTACTTATATTCCAATATTGGGAGCCAGACACTGGAACAAATATAAGGTATTTCCTTAAAGTTGTTGCTGATACTGGAAATGCTAATAGTTTTACAGCCGCAGTATATGATTCAACAGCTACCTATCAAACCGACCCTAGTGCAGCAGTCTTAATATTAGATGGCAGCAATAAAGCAATAGCAAGAATAGGTAATAGTGATGGAACTACAAATCCAGATAGACAAGGTGGTATATATTTAACATCAGATGATAGCGGCGCTCCATTTATTAGTGTTTGGGATGGTATTGACCAACCGAATGATTGGGGAACATCTAATGTAGAAAAAGTTCGTTTAGGAAATATAGGGAATATGTCTTATAACGGCAGTAATATTCCAGCTAATACATTTGGTTTATACGCAGAAAATGTTCACTTAACTGGTAAAATAACAGCGACTGAAGGGTATATAGGAGAATCTGGAGCTGGATGGGAAATAACATCTACTGGTATAGTTAATAATAGTGGAAATGCTGCAAATAAAATATCGATAGGTGGAACAACATTTAATGATTCTGGAACATCTGTGTATATGGATGGTTCTGGACAATTTAGTTTAAAAGATAAACTAGTATGGGATGGAAGCAATTTATCAATAACTGGTTCAGTAACCTTACCTAATAATGAAGAAGTAGTTGGCCCGGGTATGACTTGGAGAGGACCTTGGCAGCCAAATACTGTATATGCAAAATATGATGCAGTATCTTATGATGCTGGTGCTGGCGTACAGTCTTGGATTTCTGAAGAAGCTGACAATGAAAATAACCAACCAAGTAATACCTCTACAAAATGGGATTTATTGGCAGATGCTGGTGGTGATGGACAAGATGGTAATGATGGTAGTGATGGTTCTGATGGTAATCCCGGAGATTACATTAAGTTTGGATATAAGTTGGCAGCAACACAACCTACTGCACCTACATTTGGTGGTACATATGATTCACCTACTATAACTGGTACTGGATGGTCATTTACTTTACCGCAAGTCACAGAAGGTAATTTCATTTGGGTTTCTCAAACAGTTTATGAATATGTTAATGGTGCAACACCAACAACTGGTACAACACCAGCCCAGTTTTCTGGAGATGATGGTAGTGACGGTCAAGATGGACAAGATGGTCAAGATGGTCAAGACGGACAAGACGGACAAGATGGTAATGATGCCGTATCATCACAGTTGACTAACGGCAATGTTACAGTAACGGCTAGTAGTAGTGGTGGTGGATACTCTCTAGATAATACTGGAGGCACACATAATGTTTTTCAAGGCAATACTAATATAACAACATCTTGTACACACACTATATATGAGGATAATAATTCAAGTGCAACTTTAACAAAAAATGGATTAACACTATCTATAGTATCTGGAACTGGAGTATACACATTATCTGGTAACAGTTGGACATCAAATGAAGAATCTTTTGATTTAAGAGCAGTTACCGGTGATGGAGCAATTTTAATAGAAACATACACAATTAGTAAAACAAAACAAGGTGTGGATGGAATAGACGGCGTTGATGGTGCTGACGGTAATGACGGAGCCGATGGTAGTGATGGACAAGATGGTGCAGATGGACAAGATGGTGCAGACGGAATGGATGGTGCAGCTGGAACAGATGCTTATAATGCTTATTTAACACAAAACTATTATCAAGTAAAAGTTAATGACCAAGACCAGCCAGTTACACAAGCAATGCTTGATGGTGCTGCTGGATTTTTCAAGGCTTTTAGAGGAACAACAGAGCTAGTTAACACTGGGCCAAACCAAGACCATAGATTACAAGTAAGAATTTGGGGAAGTAATAATGCATTTACAGAAGGAATCAATCAATCGTGGAAGGTTAATATTGATATAGATACAACTAATTTAGGATGGACATTTGAGCCAAATGCTAGTTGGAGTACTGATGACAATCTTCTAGAATATGAATTAAGATTAGATGTTGATGGTGCTGGAACTACATTCTTATATCAAAAGTTTACTTTAGAAAGAATTATAGTTTCTGATGGTGCTGATGGACAAGATGGAGACGATGGTAGTGATGGTGCAGATGGGGCTGACGGAGCAGATGGGCAAGACGGGCAAGATGGTCAAGATGGACAAGATGGAGCAGATGCAATAAACAATATATGGGAAGACACACATAATGAAACAGATGGGTCTAGATATGGTATAATATTTTATGATTCAAATGCAAATCCAGTATCCAATTTTAATGGTATAGCCAACACTATTGGTAGTGTCATTATAAGTACTATAGATAAGGATGGAGTTGACCACGAACTTTATTTACAAACCTTAAGCCAAACTCATAGAGGAATAGCAAAAAAACAAAATAAATATGTAGAGTTTACATTTACTAGCAATCCAGCAATCTCTGGTACTGGTGCTTTAAGAGTTCTGTCTTGTCCAGTTCTTTATAATGCCGGCAATAGTGCTTTTGCAAGCGGCGAAGATGTAGGATTAAATTTCCAAATATCTGGAATAGCTGGTATTGATGGCAATGATGGAGCTGATGGTGCTGATGGTGCTGACGGTAATGATGGTGCTGATGGTATAGATGGTATAGATGGTCAAGATGGGCAAGACGGTGCTGATGGACAAGATGGTGCTGATGGTGCTGATGCACAATTCTTTGGTATAAATGCGTCTAACATAACAGTCTCTTTTGACAATTCAACTGGCAATCCAGTTTTGGCTCCCGGTGGTGCTGCACAAGATATATCATTAAGGGTTACTAAATCAAATATAACATCAAATAATGATTGGATAGTTACTATAGACCAAGATGGTTTAGTGGCACACGGTACTGTAGTCTTTGGAAATGGTGCGTCATCTGTTGGTAATTCTGACACTGCTACATTAGATGTTTCCTCTTGGAGTCCTACAGAAGCTGGAGAGCAAATATACATACACGCTGGAACAGATGATAATAATTGGTCAGATTCACAAGCTATAACAGCATTATTTAGTGGTCAAACTGGAGCTGATGGTAATGATGGTCAAGATGGTAATGATGGGGCTGATGGCAATGACGGAGCAGATGGTTCTGATAGCGTAGTAATGACACTTTCAAATGAAAACTTTACTACTGCAGCAGACAATGATGGTACGAATTATGATTTAACAAATTGTAGTGGCGAGGCAAAACTTTACGAAGGTTTAACAGATTTAACTAGCGGAGTAACATATAGAGTTAATGACGCACAACAAAGTGGTAGCTGGGTAAATACATTAACATTAAATGGATTATCATTATTTATTGACCAAGGTACTGGATTGTATATAGCAACTGGAATTACTTGGACTAGCGATGAAGAATCTTTTACTATTAGAGCTACATATCAAGGTTTATATTGGTATAAAACATTTACAGTATCTAAAGCAAAGACTGGCGCAGCTGGTATTGATGGCATTGATGGGGCTGATGGTAATGACGGCCAAGACGGTGCTGATGGACAAGATGGAGCAGATGGACAAGATGGAGCAGATGGACAAGATGCTGAAAAAATAACTTGGCCATATAAGTGGGGACTTTGTAATGGTCTCCAAGAAGGTAGATTATTTGCTCACGATGATGGATACCAAGGCTCCCCAAATGGATGGTTAACTAATACTGATTTCATAAGAGTTAGTTGTTTAGACGAAGATGGAATTGACCACACAGAATCATTACTAGCACTAACACAAGGTAGGGTTTTAAACATCCGCACAACTAATCACGACCCAGTACTTTGGGGAACATTTTTGGTAGATGATGGTACGGAACAAACTCCAAATGTAACTTTAGTAGAGGCTACTGATAATAATAACAATCCTACTCCACAATATAACTATGTAATTATTCCAACAAGAAATATTGAAAGAGAGACTCCGGGTTCAAATCAATTTGCAAGTAATGATGAATTAACATTTAGCATATTTTTAGGTACACAAGGTGAAACCGGTAATGATGGTTCTGATGGAAACGATGGAAATGACGGAGCCGATGGTCAAGATGGTCAAGACGGACAAGATGGTCAAGATGGAGCTGACGGTAATGATGGTGCTGATGGTCAAGATGCAATATTATTAAAGATTGAACCATCTGCAGTTATTGTTTCTTATAATAACTCATCTGGCACTCCAGTTTTAGAACCTTCTGGTAGTGGCCAAGATATAGTAATGAATTGTATTAAGACTGGTTTTACAGCAATTCCAGAATGGAAAATTTATTCTGATAGCTCATATTCAACCCTACATCAAAGTGTGGTATTTGGGAATGGCTTTAATTCACAGACAGCCGACCAAGTAGTGCTTGATGTCTCATCTTGGCAGCCAACAAATATTGGCGAAACTATATTTATAGAATGTAAGCACTCTACGATAGCATCAGATAAACAGTCGATAACAGCTTTATATAGTGGTGAGACTGGTAATGATGGTAATGATGGAGCTGATGGTAATGATGCTTTTTCAATAGTGTTAAGTAACGAGAATATGTCAGTTGCATCTGCTGGTGGTTATACAGATAATTTAACTATACCAGCAACATATGTAGGAGTTTTAAAAACCTATGAGGGTAATTCTGTAGTTAACGCTGATTGGTGTACTGGAAACGGGTGGTATAACTCAACTTTAACATTTGGCGGAAGCACTTTTATAACAAGAGCAAAACAACAAAACGGATTAACTGTACATTGCAATAACACGAACCAAGGGCAAAGTGATGTATATATAAAAAGTACTAACTGGGGTACCGGAGAGGAACAATTTACATTAGATGCTACTCCATTTGGGGGTGGCCCAACTTTAGAAAAAGTATTAAACATTTCAAAAGCTGTTCAAGGACAAGACGGTCAAGATGGACAAGATGGACAAGATGGCCAAGATGGCCAAGACGGTGCTGATGGAGAAGATGGTAATGATGGACAATATCAAAAGAACGCTTATACATCTTCAGCTACAGCACCACCAGCACCAACATTTTTAGGTGACTGGAGTAACCCTACACCTCCCGGTGGATGGTTCTTTTATCCACCAGCACCAGCGGCTGGTGAGGTTATATGGGTATCAACAGCTACATATTACCCTAGAACTGGCCCGGGTGCATCATCAACTCCAATCCAATTCTCTGCAGATGATATGTCTACAGCTGGTTTAAACACTTTAAAGACTTGGCTATCAATGTTTACAGAGCCGGGTACTTATGTAGAAGACCGTATAACATTAACTAATAATGATATGGGAGTATCGGTTACTGATGATACGAATCCTATGTTTGGAAGCAGAAGATTGAATTTCGTCTTTGGTACAAATATAGTAAGTAATGATGAAATACAATTTGGGGTTGATGCTTCTGATAATAATCAAGATTTAATGATAGGTAGTGACAATCAAGTTGTAGATGACAATGGTCCATACTTATTCTCTTTTTATTATCATAAGTTTTTGGGTGACTGGGATGATTTGGGAATACAATTTGGTTTAGTAAGAGATGACAGCACCGTTCAATGGTCTAATACAGTAACCCTTGATGGCAGCGTAGGTGTTTCGTGGACAAGGGCGGCTATTGGTATTACTCCAAGTGGTAATTCGTTACCTTTAAGTGATTTCCAATTAAGAATGAGAGTCGTAACTCCTCCAAGTAATGCTCCTAATAATGATTATTCTGGTGTGGGTGTAAGTTTTGATGGCTTTATGTTAGAAAGATGGTTTAGTAATGAGACTATACCAAGCCCATTCCATATGGGTGTTCCTAATATATCTGGTAATGCAATTTTAGAGGGATTGATTGATGCAGACCCTCCATCTGGAGGTGGTTTCCATTATGATGCCACGAAATTAGGATTTTACTCTGGTTCTGAATGGACAACATATATGGATAATGGTGGTGACTTTTTCTTAAAAGGCCAAGATGCTGATGCTGTAGAAACTGCATTATCATTTGATGGTTCTACTGGTGATTTAACTATTACTGGAAAACTAAAAGTTGGTGATAGTATTCATCAAAATTGCTGGATACAGACTGGGAATTCAACAAACACAGTTCCAGCATTAGGTTCTGGAGCTTTATCATTAGCTATAAACGGTCACTTTTATCAATATTCAGATTCAACTCTTCCAGTAGCTGGATATAATGGTACAACTTTAGTTGAGGGGGGCTTACTCTTAATAGTTTTAGATGGCACCGCTGCAGAACTAACGATAAGACATTCTGTTAATTACTGTATAAATGTAGACCAAACCGCTGCAACAAAAGAGGCTGCAATTGGCGCACTTATAGATGTATTGCAAAACGGTTCTGATTTACAAGATGGTGCTGAAATTAGAGAACACGATGTTCTTATAATAGTATCTTTTGATAAATATGATTTACAAGCGTCTACCGAAGGTGTTGAGGAGGCATTAGTAAATTCATTATATAGTATAGGTTGTCCAGACAGTTGTGTTACTCCAAGAGAATTAGATAATGTTGCTGACCATAGGCAATGTTTAATTATAGTTGGACAAAGGGGTATTGGAAAGAATCAAGGTTTTGGAATTAGAACATATCCAAGTGGGGCTGTTAGTAATAATGATTGCCCTAGTATTGATTTTACATACTATAAAAATAAAGTATCTGTAGGTGTATCAACTAAAGGGACAACTATAACTGGAGATAAAATTACAAGTGGAAATATTCAATCTAATAATGTTGATACAACACCATTCGATACACATTATATAACACAAGGTACAGATATTAATCTAGACTTGGGGACTATTCACACCAAGAATTTCGCTATTGATGATACTGGTAATGCTAGGTTTAGGGGTACAATTGAGGCTACTACCGGCTTAATATCTGGAGCATTAACTCTTGGTGGCTCTGCTATGAAACTTGGTGGTTGGGCAGAAGGTAGTATTTCTCGTGAAGGTATTAAAGTTAATGATGCTAATTACTGGTATGAAAATGGTGACTTTATAGTTGGAAATGGCACAACTGCAATAATGGGTTATAATGCAACATTAGACCAAATTGATATAATAGGGGCAAGAATTCAAATAGGGTCAACTACAGTAACTAGTGAATCAACATTAGTGGATGCTATAAATGCCAATCCTAGTAGCGTTAAAATATCTGGAGACCATATAGAAATAAATGGTAACACAACATTTTCATCTGGATTTAGTACTGGTGATAGACCAATATTTGTATTTAATGGAGGTTTCCCAGTTGCAGATAACCCGTACTATGGGTTTAATCAAGTAAATTGGGATTATCAATACGGTTCAAGTACTATGGGTTCAGCTGTAAGTGACGCTGCTGCAGAGATGGGTTATTATGCTAGTAATGGCAATTTTATGAAAAAAGCTTTTAAATGGGGGTCGAATAATAGTGATGGTTCAGTCGGTGGTGTAGCTGGATATGAAACTAATAATATATATTCAACCACTTATACAAATAACGGTTTTTATCCATATGACCCAACAAAGCTTTATAAAATGACTGTTAGATTAAGGCAGACTTATGGCTCTCAAGGGGAAGCTGTTACTTGGATGGGAGTCGCTATGTATTCTGCAAATAACAATCAATTAAATAAGGATGGTAGTTATCAAACTAATGGGGATGGAGATTTTGACCACTGCCCTTGTGTTATGGAAGGTGTTACGCTAGGAAGTCAATATTCTGTATATACTGGATACTTTTCTGGAATAAGTGGTTCTAATGGCTCTGACATACAACAAGCAAATACTGAAACAGCACCTTCTCCTTTAGCTGATGGAACTGCTTATTTTAAACCATACTTTATAATGAACTTTGGAGCTACTAGCTGCCAATCCGCAATAGATTATATAACAATTGAGGAAAAAGGTGGTTCTGGTGTTACTGTTATTGATGGTGATAGAATAGTTACTGGAACTATAGATGCTGATAGATTAGATGTAGACGGTATATTTGCTGTTGATGCTACTATTTCTAATGTTTTAACAATGGGTTCTGGTAATGAGCAAAAGGTTATTATAGGTAATGATTTAAGTGAGCAAGATGGTGATATGACAGATGAAGATATTATAATGGGTAAGATTAAAACACCATCTAATCCTAACGATGAATCGACTTGGAACTGGTCTAGGGGTAACTATAGGTTAAGTGGTCCAGCTATTGTTATTCCACATACTAATTCTGTAACTCCAAATGACTTTACATTATTTGGTACACAAGGAATACAAAGAAGACAAACTCCTTATCTACCAGTTGTAGCTCAAATACCTATTATTGGACATCCTCTTTATTACAATAATGAATTAGTAACTGGAGATGGAAATGATGGTCAGTGGCCTACATTAGATGGAGATTTAGTGTCTGCTTGGACTGGAACTGAATTGGTTTGGATGAATCCAATTTTGGCATTAGCGTATTTACCGGGTCGTTTTCTTGAACACTATACAGAGACAGACTGGATGTGGTCATTTTCTAAACAAGGAGAATTGTGGGCATCTAATAGTACTGGTGGTGTGGGTTATAGACCTAATGTATCAACCGGTGTTAATATGTATGCTAACTGGGATGTTAGTGATTTTACTGATGGTATAGATATACACTTGCATAGTACAAAATATGATTTAACTTTTATGCACTGGGGTCATAGATATTGGGATAGAAGCCAAATAAGTTCAACTACAAGTCAAATTCAAAATCTTTCTAATGTGGCTGATGTGTATAATGACGCTGTTTCTGACAGCCAAGTATCACAAGGCTATATACCAAGAGGTACTGAAATATTTGACGAAAATGGTAATGTTAGACTTTGGTTTAATTCTGTAAGTTATCATACTTATTTTGCAAGTGAACCTTTTATAATACCGAATGGTTACAGTAGTTGGGAACAATATTCATTTAATGCTGGATACTCTTGCGCAAATGTTGGAATTTTAACTATATATGAATGTGACCAGCAAGCACCAGACTGGGGTGGAACACCTTTAGGTTTTAACCCATATGATACTCAAGATGGGATAGATACTGGGAATTCAGTGGTTAAAGATACTGGTCAAGCAAGTCAAGTAAATGAAGTTCAGAATCAAAATAGCCATCCCGGAGGTCAAGTAATTGGCCAACAGAATAATCCGAATTAAATGTTTTTTATGTTCGGAAAGTTTTTATATATTATATATAGCTAAAAAGGCTAAATATAAGTATATTTTATGTTAAATAAAAAGGAGAATATCGATGGATGTAAGTAAGTATGAAGAAATGTTGAAAAATTTAACAAAGCAAGAAGCAGAGGTTAAAGCAACATTTACTAAAATTCAAGGAGCTAAAGAGGTAGTTTCAGCTCTTATAGAAGAAGCTAAATCTTCTGAAGGAAAAGGAAAGGTTGCTAAAGCAGCTAAATCTAAAGCTGTTGTAGATAAAATAGATAACAAAGGAAAGTAAATGCCAGATAGTTTTTCAGATGTCGAACAAGTAACGAATCTAGTAGAAGGTTCAGAACTCCCAGCGGGTTCTGGTACCGATTACGAATACCAGTACGATTATTACCTTGAGATGCTTAAAGCTCAACTTGAGGCAATGAAGCAGCAATATGAAAACTGGGAAAGGGAACAAGAAGAAGAGGGATTACTTGGTACAAAAAATATGGATAGGTTAAATACAATCCTATCTATTAGAGGTGCTACTGAATCATTTAGAGACTCTTATGTTAATAAGAAGATACAAATGCAAGGTGGATTTCATACTATGGAAGACCCTTCAAGAAGCGGCTCTGGAAAAACTATGGATAATAGTCAAGCTACTTGGAAATTTAAAGATGGCAACTTTTTTAATCAAGCTTTAGAAATAGGTCTTGGATGGAATAGGGGAATAGAGGCTGTTGACGGTCAGAGTTTAGCGAGTAACTCTTCTTCATCATCTTCATCTTCTTCATCATCTTCAGTTTCTAATGCATCTTATAATCCAAATGGCCGGATGTTAAGTTATGCTGCAAACCCAGCAACTGGAGAAATGGATGCGTATTATACAGATGATGATGGAACAGTTCATTGGCAAAGTGAATTTGGGAAAACTACTTCAAGTAGTAGTGTTACCTCAAATGATTCCAGCTCATCAGATGTTAATGTTGCTGATTCTAGTGGTTCAGTGGATGATGACGAAATAGTATTAAATGGAACATTGGTTGATAATAACAGTAATGTTGATATAAGTGATGGTGGTGTTGATATTTCTGATAGCGGCTCATCATTCCCAGCTGATGTTACAGCTAGAGCGCAATACTATATAGATAATGACTTATTACCAGATGATACTGTAGACCAAGCAGCTTATGTATCTTTAGGAGGCAAACATAAACCAAAAGGTGGTTGGGCTTCTGATAATAATAACTTAAGCAGCAATCAAAATAACAATAAAGATGAAATTAGTAAGGATGATTTACTATCATTAAATAAAGAAATAGCAGAAAAGTATCAAATCAATGAATTTAAAGATGCTAGTGAGTTCCTTTATCAGCCAGATTACACAGTACAAGCAGATAATACTAGGGTAGTTACAGACCAGATTGACTTTAATGTTAATAACCAAAAAGATTTATTTACAAGCCGTATTAATATCAATCAATTAGATGACGGTATGTTTGAGTTAAACTATGGAGCCGGAGACACTTTAACATTCGACAGTAAGGATAACTTAAATGCTTTTTTACAGACAAATAATTTAACAAACTATAGTAGCAACTTTTAAATATGGGCGAATTTAGACAAAAAATAGAAGATGATAAGAAGGATTTTAAATTAGATAAGTTTGATAAAAACGAAGCTGAATTAAAGACTTTTGATGAAAATAAACCTAAAATGGATGGTAAGGTTGGGCAAACATTGTCTAGTTTTGGAAAACCATTAATAAAAGGTATACAGACTCAAAATGCGGTATCTTCGTTACAGCAAGCTTCTAACTATTTTGGTTCTGGTCAAGGAAGTTATGAAAGTGTTGCTAAAGGTGGAACTAAAAGTAAAACACAACACGAATTTGAAAAAGTTGCAGTTGGAGCTGGTGCCACATCAGCTGCTGGGCAATTAGGTGAATCAGCAATAAAAACTGGTGTTACTAAAATAGGAGTGCCTTTAATTATGAAAGGTACTGGAAATGTTGGACACGCAGTTAAGGCAACTAAAGCCGCTAATGTAATAGGCAAAGCTGCTGGTGTAGCTGGTGATGTAGCGGCTGTAGCTCAAATAGGTTCAACTGTTGCAGATTTAGCTCACGAAGGAAAGAATGAAGGTTTTATAGCAAAAGAAACTAAAACAGCACAAGCTTTAGATGCTGGTTCAGCTGCGGTTGGTGTTGGTGGTAGTATAGCTGGTATGGCTGGTGCTAGTGCTGGTGGCATTGGTGCTGCTATGAGTGCTGGTGGTGCTGCATTAGCTGGAGGTGCTGGACTAGGTGGTTCAGTTCTTGCTGCTGGAGCTGCGTTAGGACCAGTTGGTTGGGCAGCATTAGGTTTAATGGGAGCGGCTGCTATATTTAGGAAAAAAGGTGGCGACAAATATAGGTTGAGATAGTGAAATTTACTAAAGAGATGGAATCAATTAGTAAGCCGATTGAGACCTTGGAACCAAGACATATAATAGAATTTGAAAAGGCTGTAGAAAATTCACCATACAGTTTAAGTGATATACTTAAGCAGCCAGATGTAAAGACTATTGTTTTTGACAAAGGATTTGTATCATTTTCTTTAAATGAGGATTTATGTACAGTTTATGCATATTATGTCTCTGGTGAATCTAAAGACTCATCATCCAGACAGAGAAAAGAATGGTACAAAATGCTAAAGCTTAATGGCTGTAAAAGAATTATAGCATATACAGAATTGCCCGGAAAGGTCTGGAGAAACTGGGGTTTTAAACTAAATAGGTATGAAATAATAAAAGAGTTATGAAAATATACACAGAAATAGTATTTGAATGGTCTGAAGATGAGCAAAAAATGGTAGAGGTGTCATCAGAATCTATTGATTATAATGGCCCTATGGCTCTTTGTTTTGGTGGTGGTGGAGAAACTGATAGAAGAGAGTTTGACAATAGAGCGCAAGATGCCGCTGTAGATACATTAAATTTATTAGAAGGCCAATATGAGAATTCAGCAGACCCTAATAATAGTTATTTTAGTCAAGAAATATCTCGTTTAGGTCAAGAGACTCAAGATAAAAAGGCTGAAGCTGAAGATAGATATAGTATGAAGTTAGGGCAAGCAGAACAAAATTATGATTTTGCAAGGAATAAGGGTGCTGTTAATTATGCACAGCAAATTGCAAATACTGGACAGCAATTAAAAGAAGCTAATGAAGAGGGTGCAAGACAAGCTGTTGAGGCTAGACAAGGTGCAACAGAAGAATCTTATGGAGCATTAACAAAATTAGCAAATACTGGATTAGCTGGTGCTGGTGGAAGAGCTAGAAAAACATTAGCTGCTAGAAAATCTTCTGGTGTAGATAAGATTGCATCTGGTTTAGCAAGAGAAAGACAACAATTAAAGGATAGCCTTGCAGAGGCTGATGTTGCAAAGAATTTAAATCTATCTGAACAAGCTATGGCATTGCAACAAGGTAGAGAGAGTGCTGATTTAACAATGCAGCAAGAACACTCTGAATTAGAGAGAAATATGGCTACACAAACTGGTAAGTTACTTAATGAGCAAAGTCAAGCATTAGACAAAATAAGGCTTGAGGCAGCACAGATAGTTTCATCTACAACATCTGGCTTTGCAGATTCTAGGTCTAAATGGGATGATGCAAAGTGGGACCCAGTTAACGAGCCGTTTGATGATATTGATGATGAATTTGGAATAAGGCAAGGATAACAATATGAGTGGAAGAACAGATTGGAGAGGAATAGCTATGGCATTGCAGCAATTAAAGCAAATTGCTGAACCTAGTCGTCTTGAATTAATGGAACAAGAATATCTGTTTCGCTCTATGGAGAAGAAGAAAGATAGAGAATTTGAGAATGCTGAAATATTATTCAAGCAACTTAATAACGATTATTCTCAAAATCAAAAACTCTTGCATTTAAAGCAAAATGAAATAACTGAAATGAATGCAGATGCGGAAAACTTAATAAAGAATGCAAAAACCACCAATACTACTGGTAACTTATATGATGCTTTCGAAGAGCTTGATTTAGCTGTTATAGATGGTTTAGATACAGCTAATGATATGATTGAGAAGAAGGTTAATCAACAATTAACAACATTAACAGAATTAAGTGGTTTGTATTCTAATATGACATTCGGGAAACAATTGAGAGAGTCAGAAGGAAGAATTAAATCATCTTACTTATTAGATGAAAATGGTAATGCTATATTAGACCAAGACCAATTTATATTAGATTCAAATGGAGAGCCTACTGCAGAGAAAAACCCTAATTTTGGACAACCTATTAAGTATGGATGGGATGTAGATGATAGTGGATTTATAAACCCAGAAGAATTAGAAGCTGGCTTAAACCAAACAGTGAAATGGTTAGAAACTAACGGACAAGATGTTACTGGTATTAAGGAGGGTTTTTGGTCTGGATATACTGGTGATAGTAATAGACTTAATCAAGAGGTTAACTACGAAACTAATGTGTTATCATTGCAAGATAAAAAAGAAGATTTATTATCTGGAGGCTATATAAGTGAAGATGGAACATCTTTCTATAAAAAAGAGTTAACAGCTATGATAGATGCTGGCTATTCAAATGAGTTTAGTAAATTTGTAGTAACAAATGACCCGGGAGGTTCTGATGACTATATATCAGCTATGCAATTTAAGAGACTACAAAAAGAACTTAATGATTATAAGAACGGTGAAGGATTAATGTATGATTATATTGTATCTACATATGGTAGCGATGGTAGTGATTTAGGAGAGAGTGAAAAAGATATGCATTTAAGAAAGCGTATAGACAATTTCGTTGACAGTAGAGTTAAAGAAGTTGGAGATTTGATGGACCATCTTATTATGAATGATGGAAAGCACTATATAATAGATTTACCGGGATATAAAGGAACGGCTCTTAATGACACAATAGGTATACAAAATTTTAGAACAGCTGGTGAAGATGATACTAATTATGGTGATGACAATCTTAATAAGTGGGATGCTATGATAGAGTTTGGGTTTACAGAAGATTTATATAAAAGTTTACCAGAAGGAACATATGTTGGAGATACTAATAAAGATGTATATATAGGCTTTATGTTAAAGAAAGAGTTTGAGTTCTTGTTTGATAATATGGATGCATATGTAAGTGGCAAATTACCTCAAAATAAAAAGAAGAGATTTGATGATGCTTTAATAGGATTCCACCAAAGGTTCCCAGACCACTTTAAACAAAGACACGCTAGCGTTATGGATGTTATAAGAGAAAAATCTCCAGAGGTTTATGGAACCATCGACCAATAGGGGTATATAATGGCAGATAAAAATGTATGGGATGAATTAAATAGACTAGAAAATCAAGATGAGTTAGACACTCAAGCTGCCGCTCGTGCCAAAGATAGAGAACTCCAACAAAGAAATTTAAGAAATATGACAGCTAGACAAGTTGTCCAGAAGCGTGAAAATATGCGCTTATCCCAAAAAGCTCAACAAGAACTTGATGGTGATGTTTGGGATATCCTACCAGAACAACAAAAAATCGAACAATTGAGAAAAGATAAAGCTGAACTAAATGAGCAGCGATTACTTGCTACAGATTTAGCTGTTGATATGGCGTTTAATGAGCCAGAAAACATTGATTTAGCTAAAGTTACATCATTAACGGGCATACCTATAACCCCAGAAAGAATGATGGATATAGGTAGACCTAAAACCGCAACATTAGGAATCTTATCCGACCAAGATAGAGAAGACAACAGATTTGATAATGAATGGCGTACGAATATATTTACAAATATATTTGACCATAGAAACAACCAATCTCCGGTAGATGGACAATCACCATTCCCTTTGTATACTGGATATGCAGCAGATGGTTCCACAATTGATGAAGCTAAAGCTAGAGATTATATGAAAATAGCTCAACAGAGTGATAGCGGTGGTGAAGGTTCTTCTTTTAAATACCTTGATGTTAGGTCTCAAACTGAAAGAGAAATACCTTATTTCGAGCTATTTAAAGAGTATCCACATATATTTAATCTTCCTTATATAAAATCATTCGAAATGGGTGATACTGCTAGTAACCCAGATATGAATCCAGAGTTAATTAAATATCTATCAGACACCGCAAGTAATGACCATTCTTTTGTTGCAAATAATCCAAATGTTTGGCAAGACTTTTACAGTGCTAACCCAGCGTTAGATGATGAAACTTCTGAAGAGTGGAAAAAAAGGATGCTTACAAAATATAATATAGATAATTCTGGTAATAATAAAGTTTTAAAGGACAACCCTTATTATGGGTGGAAGCCAGAGGATGTTTTTCAAGATTTTGCTCAATGGTTAACAACAGAGTCTCCAGATGCTAAAAATAGATACACTGGAGAATATACCTTCCAAGGAACAGCTCAA
>CEUI01013363.1_pt1 | contig 23647 bp, 34 predicted proteins | sample 531411 | NCBI WGS metagenome assembly CEUI01 (sample SAMEA2622841, study PRJEB7988) | marine metagenome | isolation source: saline water (ENVO:00002010), including
CTTGTCAAGACAATCCGAGCACAAGAAGCAGCAGAAAAGTTTGTAAAAACTTGCAAGCATTGTAAGGCAAAAAAGTTTACAGCAAAAAGTGGCAACGTGGTTTGTGCGAATGCGTGTTGGACGAATTGGTCGGGCAACAAAAAGAAAACTACTCAGAAAAAGCCACAGAAAAATCCTCCGAAGATTAAGGCACAAAAATCTTCACAGAAAAAGTCTCCGAGAAATCTTCAGAGAAAAACCGTTCAAAAAAAGCGACAAAAACTTCAAGAAAAATGGACGATAAATCTTCAGCCAGGAGACTTGGTTACAGTTGAGGAGTGTACAAAGGATAATACCATTGCCAATGATTATAGTGGAAAGATTCTAGGTATTGTTGCTTCTGTGCATTCTGATGCTTATGGTACCACTAGAGTTCAATGGACTGCTAATGCTTCTTCCCTGGAGGAATGGGAACTACCAAAGTATGCTGTAGAGCATCGTTACAAGCATTCTCTTTCGTGGAATCGGTTTAAGGTGGTTTCTAGGAAGGTCAATTGGGTAAAGGCGTAAGCATAAGGTTATGATGAATGGTTGCGAGGTGATAATGGTTATTTGTTAGGGTGTGCCTATTGTCCGACTTAGTACAGGCGCAAAACCCCCGTATCTGTGAGTCCTTGCGGCATGCAAGCATATGTGCGTGAGTTGCATGCACCATGCAAGTATGTCCAGGCTCCTTGCGTGTTGCAAGCATGTCCAGGCTTTTTAGTTTTATGATGCAAGTTTTGTAAGTGCTTGACTCACTTGAGGAATTCGGGCTACCTCCTTTAAGCGCGAGGTTAATGAAACCCCAATGATTCCGGGCACTTAGGGGAATGTTTTTTTTTGACTACATAGCCCAAAGGGGTTGCTATTTCTGAGAATCCTGCTATAATACTTGTATGAGGATGAGGAACGGACACAAGGACAACCCGCGAATGACCGCGGACCCGTGCGCGCTCCGGACTCTTCGACCGGGCACGAGAATGCCCGATACAGATACCGGATTCTCTGGTATTATTAAAACAGTTGAGGGCAATGACGCCCGCGTCTCGAAAGGACACACTAACATGGCTACCATCTTCACCGTCTCCGACAACCGTACTTCCTCCACCCTTGCATTCTCCAGCGCCGATGCAATGCTGGCATATGTGCGCGACCTGTCCGCCGACCTTGCGCCGGAAGGTGCTACCCTTATGCTCGGCGGTGTCCCGGCTTCCAATAAGGTTGTAAAAGCGCACTTTGCTAACACGTCGCGCGGTACTTTCACCGTCGCGGGCGAAGGTGCCGACGCCGTTGCTTCCATTCAGAGCAAGATTGACGGCGCGGTGAAGGCTTGTGCTGCGTTGGGTATTGACCCGAACAACGTTGCAAAGGTTGGGGAGCTTCGAGAGTCGCTAGCGGCTGCTATGGCGTCTGTTACGACCGACGATAGCCTCGAAATTGAGGTCCGTGAATTGGTCCTGCACAAGCGGCGCAAGACCGCGCGCAAGTCCTAACAGACTTCCCCCATAATGGGGGCGCAACATTAGAGCCCGGGCATTGTCCCGGGTTTTTTTGTATGCGCGTGAGTTGTTTGCGCTACACAAGTAACTCACAAAGCTCACAAATCCTCACAAAATAAACTCACAAAAAAACAAACTAACACACCCCCCCACCCCCCATAGGGGGCGCCCGGGGTATGTGCTAGGGCAACATTGGACCCAATACAAGCGCCTTAGTACGTTTTCAACGCGCAGCCAATTTTCTGAGACTTTTCGATAGCCTGAGAGAGATAATAACGAGATAAGCATATTTAGCTTAGAACGCTAGCGCACTAATCGGGGGATAAGCACATGGCACGTAGAAGCTTAAGCACGACAAAGCTTGAAAAAAGAAAGAAGAAGACATCAATCGGATCCAGCCCATACACCAAAACAGGTCGGCCAGGACCTCAGGGACAGAATAAGCGATATAAGAAGAAGTACAGAGGTCAAGGACGATAGTAAAGAGGCCAACAAGTGAGCAATCCAATGATACATCTTATAGCATTCATGGCTGCAGTGGTAATTCCAGGTGGATTGTTGGTATATTTTGCTTGGAGAACAACGCGCGCTATCTCCCCTAAGGCGAAACCCAAAGAAAACGACCTTAGAGCCAAATTAGAGCGTACGAAAAAGCGCGCGGATAAACGAAGGGCCCAAAAAAATTCCTAGGAAAATTTTGAGGACTTTAGAAACTAGTTATATACGGAGCATATATGAAAGTTACTAACACAGTATGGCACTGGAGGTGGAAGAATCACCTTCAAGTCCTTAAGGAAGCCAAGGGAGAAGCAGGATATTTCCCTTGGCTCAAAGAAATTCAAGCCACCGACGACTTTAATGAAATACAAACCATCCTAGAGTCTGACCGTTTCAAAAAACTTGGTACCGGTTCTTTTCGAGCCGTGTATCGGCCCGTTGATGACCCGGATCATGTTATCAAAATGATTCACGAACCTGACGACTATAAGGCGCAGATGAATGAAGACGACTTCAACACCGCCAAGCGGTATCCTCTTATCTTCCCCCGCGCGTACGCACACGCTGATGACTTCTCGTGGGTTGTAATGGAGCATATCCCCCAGATCTACTATACGGAGGATCTGGACAAAGTGCTTGATAAGTCTTTCCCCGCAGAGAAAGAAGCCATATTAAAGTCGCGACAAGACGCGGATCTCAATCCTGCCGACCCTTTTCACATCTTGAAGATGATCATGGGATCCTTTCGGTATGACCGAACCAAACATCCAGACGATGACAAATCTAAAAGCGCTGGGATTGCTCAGGAACTGGGGCTCCTGCTGTCCCGCGTAGCAGGCCCTGCGTACCAAGAGCTAAGTAAAGCCATGCACGAGTTTAATATTGACAAGTATGAGATTGGCAGAGGCAATATTGGACATGATAGCGAGGGTAACTTCAAAATTATTGATTCCTCAATCTTTAACCTAGATTACGGCGGGGACGAGGACTATTAACTTTTAACGAACTACTTAAGTTCGTTATGTTCTCCGATTCCAATGACGATATCACCAAGGCTGTGTTCTGGATATGCTTGGGCACAATCATTGGTTCGGTTATCTCGATTTTGATGAACACCTAAATGCTACCTATACCTTTTATTGAACTCATCCGATCCTACGGGTACATTGTTGGGGTCTCGCTCCAATGGGGAGGTAGCACCTGTCAAGCCCGTAGCGTTTATCTAAGCGTTTGTTTGTTCGGCAGAGAGCTGATGGTCGGGGTGCGTCTTAAAAATTTATTATGAAGCCTCTGAGCAACTACTTACTGATAGGAGTTGTTTATGACTTTATTTGTAATTGCCCATAGCACAATGATTGTCTGCTATCTGGTTATCTCTTTTTTTATATGGCGGGCATGGAAAGACAATCAATTAGAAAAACAATTCAACGTTGCACTGCGTAATTCTGCGATTGCGCTGGCTGAAGATGTTCAAGTTCATATTACCAAAAATGAAAAATTAGTCGCGGAAGCCAAGAAACAAGTTTCTATGGCAATGGCGGCGATGCAAGCCGATATGTCTTACCCCACGCGGCCGGCTGGGGCCCCTGGTGACGTCGATATGCTGAGTGACCCCGCGATGTTGGCTACCATCCTGACCGCCGTGGTTATGAAGTACGGCGATATGCGTTTAGGAATGGATGATATGGGTCCGATAGACGAAGATGGATATGTCTCTGTCTATGTTGATACCGCAACACAAGAAATGGTTTTATCCACTAAGCACGATTTGGAGGGCGATGTCTCATTCTATAACTTTGGAGACCCGGGTGACGATGAGACTTATCATTAATGAAAGTAGGCGATTTAGTTCGGTGGTCCAAAACAAGTCAAATAGGTATTGTCATCGATATCTTTGGAGATTTGGACCCTGTTGATCCTTGGATTCGTGTTGTCTTTCAAAAAGGCGAATTACAAACTTTTCAATGGTGTAAGCAATCAAGTTTAAGGGTAATAAAAAAAGAAGGGGCCGAAACCGACCCCTCCTCTTAGGCGCTTCTAATAGTGGAAGTGGGAGTTTATGAATCGCGCCATAAATTATTCGAAGCAAACTTAATTACTTCTTCGGCTGAGTCCTCGTTATAACCGTAGTTGTCAATTAAGGTCTGAACCATGGCGTTAAACTTCTTCTGTTGTTTAACATCACGAGACTTAGACTTGGTGACAATACGAGAGATGTCTCTTACCGAGGCAACCAACTTAGCTTCAATAGCCTCGCGGAGAGGACCGTAAGAACGCCAGTCAATAACCTCACCTCTGCGAAGCTTGGCAAACATGTAAGAAGTAATATCAGCACGGAAGTTGTTCTTAGCTGAGCCCTTGATACCAATCTGCTCCTCAATTGAGGCCAAGAATTTCTCGTCAGCGTCCATTTCTTCATTGGTCACACGATCCTTGACCTTCGTGTTGTTAACGTAAGCTTCAGCGTGATCAAGATAGTTGTTGAAGAGAGACTCAGCCTGCTCTTCATAAGCAGTGACAAATGCCTTTGTAATTTCCTTCTCAAGAATGGAAAGATACTCTTCGTGAAGAACCTTCTGTAGGAACTCTAGGCAGCGCTTACGCTCGTCTGGATTAACAATCTGCTCCTTAACCTGCTTGATGAGAGACTCGCGAATAGAGATTGGTGTAATCATATTCTTTGTGGAGTCAGCAAGAGCAGCATCAATCGCCTTCATAATGAAACGAGTTGAGATGCCAGTCATACCCTCATCCTCAACTTCTTCGCGAAGGTCTCTGATATCAACCTTTTTGATAAGGCCCTTCTCGACAATCTCTTGACCGTTGTAAATCTTCATCTTGGTGAGAGCATCAACCTTGTTGGAAGGCTTGAGGCGAGAAAGAACGGAGAACATTGCAGCCACCTGAAGTGTGTGTGGTGCGATATGACTATCGAAGTCCGAACGACCGATAAGCTTCTCATAAATCTTTATCTCCTGATCTACTTCAAGGCAGTAAGGAACATTGACACGGACAATACGATCAAGGATAGCTTCGTTTGTGTGCTCAGCCTTGAATTTGTTCCATTCAGCTTCGTTGCAGTGAGCAAGAATGACGCCATCAAAGTAAATCATTGCCTGCTTACCAGGAGAGGGAACTGACTTTTCCTGGGTTGCGGTAATCATTGTGTGAAGGAACTCAATCTCGTTCTTGAAGACCTCAACGAATTCAACAATGCCTCGGTTACCAACGTTGAACGCTCCGTTGAGCGAAAGAACTCTCGGGTCGTCTTCTGGGTACAAGTCCAGCTTTGAAATATCCTCAGAGCCGATAAGAAGGCTGGTGTCCTGTGTGTTGGGATCCATTGGGGGAACAACGCCGACACCCTTGCGGCCGCGGACAGAAAAAGAGGACTCAGTGATTGGGAACTTAGTGAAATCGCCGCCAAACTCATTAATAAGCCTGTGACGACATACGGGACAAAGGTCACCTTCGATCTTGATGTTGTACGTGTCGGCAAATTCGGCGCGTAATGAACGTGGGATAAGGTGAAGTGGCTCCTCGCGGATTGGGCAGCCATCCAAAGTAAAAATTGGGTCGCACTCTTCAAGCGCTCCCTTAATGTGTTCTACAAGAGCAGACTTACCGGCACCTACCGGACCCAAGAGAAGAAGAACCTGACGACTCTCCTCGCCCTTCATCGCGGCAGAGTGAAGGAAGCGCACGACCTTTTCTAGTGGGCGCTCCATTCCGAAGAACTGACCGGAGAAATAATCGTATGTCTTTACGGTCTCGCCATTGAAAAGCTTATTACAACGAGCATCAGTCTCATCCAAGACAGTGACCCCTTCTCCAATAATCTTTTCGTAAAGTCTTTTGTGAGCAAGCACCGGAATATCTCGGTCTTCCTCAATTAGTTTTAGGTAGTCTTCCAATACCCCGGAGAACTTTTCTCTCTTCTTACTCTCACGGTGTTCCCTAACCGATTCGAGGAATTTCTTTGTTGTGGTCATGCTAAAACTCCCATATTTCATCTTCCACTATTGTGATTAATTTTACACTATCTCCCCAAAGAGTTTCAATAAATTCGAAAACCTTTCGGGCATAATTCAACTCTATATCCCTACCGTCATGTTCATGAACAAGACAAAGGGTGTTATCTTTCTCTACCTCGTCGACAAAGACGACGGGTAATCTGTTGAGACCAACATTTCCAATCATGGCATCTCTAACATTTTCCCAGCCTTCTCCGTCAGATATGTCGTCTACAACAGACGACTGCTTCTTTTTATCAAAAGAGTATGAGAAATAGTTGTTCTCTTTCATAAACTCTTCATCCATGTAGAAACGAAGAAACGTTATATCATTGTGGACTTCTCGGATTGTCATTGCTTCCTCAAAGCCTTTCTCTTCAATGATCTTCTGGAACAACTTATAACCCAGGTGGTAAGGGTTGAGTTGCCCCAAGTGCGGTCGAATAACCTGATTGTGTAGCTTAATAAAGGGAAGATACAAACTATCAGGCAAATTCAACTCGTTAATAATCTTTTGGTGGATCGTACAAGCCCATCCTTCGTTCATAACCTTGGTCAGAGCCTGAGGAATGAAGTATTTGGACGATTCCTCAACAATAAGGATAAGATTTCTTTCCCATTCTTCCAAATGTTTGCTGTTCTCGGCAATAAACCGTAATAGGTTGTACTCTGGGCGCAAAGGAACCTTGGATAAGTCCGGTTTGTAGTTAATATTCTCAGCCATTTTGTCTTTTTCAATCTCAAGAACCTCCTCACGGGTCTTATATTTGATTCCTGGATATCTTGGAACCTGATACTTGATTGAATGCGCTGCGTCCAAAATCTTCTCAACTCTATCAATCCCGATTGAAGGATCCTCAATTAGCTGACGTACGTATTTGGCGGCTGATTTAAAGCTCACAATGATGTTAGCTGGGTCTGTATGCGCGAACATACGGTTCTGTTTGAAGAAATCCGAGTGACCAACACAGTGCGCCATCGTCAAAATGTGAATGTAGAGAGCGTTTTCTCTCATCAAGTATGCGATAGACGGATTTGAGTTAATAATCATCTCATAAGGTAGTCCGGTCTGGCCCATATTGTAAAGTGTGTGGGTTCTTTCGTACTCTTTTCCGTACGACCAGTGGCGATAATGGGTTGGAAGTCCCGTATAAGCCATCGCTCCAAGCATTTCAGCGTAATCAATGATCTCATAATCAATCGGGAACCAGTCTAAACCAAAATCTTCGCCAACGCGACAGATTTTGTCATCCCATTTTTGCAAATCTGCAACTGTCCAGTCACTCATTTTACTTACTCCCGCCGAAAAGTGTTTTAAATGCCAACCAAATATGTTCTGTTTGTCCAATCATTACTCTCTTAAACTTATTATCAGTAATTGGTTTCAATTTGGACCACAAATTATCCATTTCTTCGTTTTTCCACGCTGAAAAATTGGCCCAGGGGCTGGTTTTAAACCTATCATCTTGTAGGGATTCATCATCCAAGCCCTTATAGTGCTCATTTATTTCACAATAAGCCGTTAATTGACTGACTTCTTTGATTTCTTTAAACAAATCAATGCACTTTTCGTTGTCAGATGCCCAATTTTCACCATCGCCACAGTAAAATGTATAAATATTCCAAGCATTTGGGTGAAATTCTTTCTCAACAATCTCCATTTGTCGATTAAGTGCCGAAGAGATGATAGTTCCGCCGTATGTGCCGACTTTAAAGAAGTCATCTTCGTTTACTCGCTCGGCATGAGTGGAGTGGGAGATAAAAACGACCTCAACTCGCTCGTATCGGTGGTTCAAAAACTGATAAAGAAGGAAAAAGAAGGATCTTGCAAGATATTTGCGGTCCTGAGACATCGATCCGGACACATCCATCAAGAAAAAGATGACTGCTGATGAGTTTTCCTTTGCCTTGGGCTTGATGTGATGATATTTCATGTCATCTTTGTGAAAAGGGAAGCGCTCATCGGACTCAGGGTCGTAAGCGCCGGTCTTTTCAGCCATTTTTTGGCGTCGAATCTTTCTTTTTAGAGTTTCCTTCTTTGAAAGTCTCGGTCGGATGCCCTGGAAGCGATATCCTTTGCGCTTTACGGTCTCCTGGGTGATGAAGCGGAACTGTTTCTTCTCTAAATCTGGGAGTTCGAGGTCAGCGAAGAGATATTCAGCCAATTCCTCAAGAGTAACCTCCACATCGTAGTATTGATCGCCTTTTTTATTGCTTGCCTTGCCAGTTCCCTGTCCAGACCCCTTCTTCGCACGTTGTTTACCAATCTTTTGACCTCTTTTAAGCTTATGATCGCCGCCAGATCCAACAGTCTTGTTTTTCTTGCCAGATCCATAGACAAAACGATACTCTTTGAGTCCTCTAACAGGAATTCGAATCTTTTTCTTGCCATTTTGCCCGATAATTGACTCGTCTGCAACCACATCTTTGATAGATTCTTTGATTGCTTTTTCGATCTTCTTTTTGTGTCGGGTTCGGTCGCTAGCTGACCGGTCGACAATTGATTCATGCTTGCGAAATACGCTCATACATTAAATACTTTCTTACACTGCCTAAAAACATTTTAGTTTGGCTCTTCTTCCTAGTATAATCGAAAAATCATCAGACTTCAAGTTTTATTTTGGCTTACGATTCTCTATTTACTTTGTGAACAAGCCAATTCTGTAATTTATGGACAATGTGACCGTTCTAAAATTAGATTCTTCATTCAAACCAATAGGAGTTATCTCCTGGCAAGAAGCTGTTGTCCTTACGTGGCTCAAAAAGGCTTGGGCTGCTGAATGGACTGATAAATGGGTTCATTCAGCCAAAGAAGCCTTCCAGATACCCTCCGTGATCGTTTTATTTCGCTATATTGACGAAAAATTCTTTGATGTAGCTTGTGTGAGGAAAAATATTCTTCTTCGTGACAATTTTCATTGCCAATATTGCGGAAATCGCTTCAAAGAAAGCGAATTGACGATAGATCATGTAATTCCTTGTTCCAAAGGCGGACAAACGACGTGGGACAACGTTGTAGCTGCTTGTAGAGGATGTAATCAACTAAAAGGCAATCATATGCCCGAAGATGCTCCCGTCAAGCTTTTAAGACCTCCAAAGGCACCATCCTATCACTCTATAATTAAGAAAAAGATTGGAAATGCCAATTCCAAATGGAAAGAGTATTTATAAGTGGGAGTTTTTTAGAGAATGTCACGCTATACATGGTTATTGGACCCGGGTCACGGAGGCTTTATTGACGGAGTTTATCAAACTGCCGGAAAAAGATCTCCAGAGTTTCCGGATGGGTCTCGCTTATACGAAGGCGAGTTCAACAGAGATGTTGTGGCTAGAATAATGGATTTATGTTCTGGCAAATGGGGAGAAAAAGGTCATTACCTTATGAAAGGCAAGCCACCTCTTAAAAGACCAAAGCATTGGCTTCGGTTTGCTTTAGATGCCGTGAACGTTGTCGACACAGAGGAAGATATATCACTTCGGCAGCGTGTTACAATAGCAAACAAAATCCACCAAGAAAAACAAAACTGTATTTATGTTTCTGTTCACTCCAATGCTTTTGGCAATGGGAAGGACTTTAATAGTGCAAGGGGGACCTGTACTTTTTACCATTATCGCAGCGCGACTGGTGAGGTGTTGGCTAAATCCCTTCAAAAGTGGCTTGCTGAATTAACTCCTTTCCGTGATCGAGGTATCCGAGCAAATGAAACTTGGGCAAACTTCTATGTTCTAAGAAAGACGCATATGCCTGCAGTCTTATCTGAAAACGGATTTATGACAAACTTTGATGATGCTGTTAATTTGATGGACCCTAATGTTAGGCAGGCAATTGCAAACGCACATTATAATATGATGCTGGAGATTGAAGAGAATGGACTCTAAACAAGAAGAGATAAATGAGATAAGCTCTGCTGTTAACGAATTACTGGTTAAGGTTGAGAGGCTTAAGTCAAAACTTGATAGCCTTTGTAAAGAAACTGGTAGCTGCGATCAGATTAAGAAGATTAACCAACAAATTTTAAGAAAGAAAGATAGTATTTTAAATGCAACTCATATCAACGCACTTCGTGAAGAAGAATGACGTAGGCTATCACGGCAACCTCTTTGGAGGCATTATGATGGCATGGCTTGACGAAGCTGCAGCAGCATTTGCTGCTCAAGTTGCCGACACGCCTAGAATGGTCACGAAGCACATCGCTTCTATGACCTTTCAGAAGCCCGCTAGGCCCGGGCAAATCATCAAGATATATGGAGAGGTGGCCAAGGTGGGTAAAACCTCTCTAACGCTGAATATGGAGGCCAGAAGGCACTCCGTGTATAACGGCACACAGAAAGCAGTCGTCAGTACCCAGATGACCTTCGTTCGTATTGATGGTGATGGCGAGGCGATCCCTATCTCTGAAAAAGTACGCCAGAAGTATAGAGATCCGAAGGACTTTACCTAAATGGCTTACGTTGTAACTGAGGCTTGCATTAAATGCAAATATACTGATTGTGTCGATGCATGTCCTGTGTACGCTTTTAGAGAAGCTCCGGATATGCTGGTTATTGATCCTGAGATTTGCATAAATTGTGATGCCTGTGAACCAATGTGTCCTGTGGATGCAATATATGGGGACTTTGAAATTCCGGCTGACCAAGTAGAATTTATACAGATTAACGAGAGGCTTTCCCGGACTGCCCCGGAAATTGAGTATTCTATAGACCCTCATCCAGAAGCAGAAAAGTATAAAAATATTAAAGACAAAAAACATCTCCTCTAAGAAGGTCACTAATTATTGAGTGGAACTTGAGATAATAAAAGGGTTAGCGCAGTATGGAGTCCTCGGATTATGGACTGCTTCTTTGCTGTTTATGAACTGGCAACAGCGCAAGGACAAGAAGGAAGAAGACAAGGCTGCTAAAGAAGCACGGCAGTATCATCAAGAGATGATTGTCTCTAAATTAACCACCCAAGAAAAGATGTTAGCCCAAGCTCTTGAAAAAATTGACCGTGGCTTGGGCGATATGAGGGCAAAATACGCCGAAGATAGACTACTTAGGATGCAAGGGAAGGGTAAAGAATAGAATGAAGTACTTATTTGAAAGCTGGAGTTCTTATCTAGAAGAAGACATCATCGAAGAAAAAGATGATCGTTGCACAAGAATCGCTAAACGTAAATATGATGTATGGCCCTCAGCATATGCTTCCGGCGCCGTTGTGCGCTGTCGAGCCGGTAAAATCTGGAAGGGTGTCAAAGAGGAGATCGAAGATGCCGATCTTGCAGAGAACACAGAGTATGAAGACCTTCTTGAAGAAGCCAAAAAGAAAAAAGCCGGAACTGAATCTAGTAAAGAAAGTAGCCTCCGAGATTGGTTTGGACGCAAAGGCGCCAAGGGAAAGAAGAGTGGCTGGGTTGATTGTAATGCCCCAGACGGCAAGGGTGGCTATAAGTCTTGTGGCCGCGAGAAGGGCGAGAAGCGCTCTAAGTACCCTGCTTGCCGCCCAACTCCGGGGGCTTGTAAGGAAAAAGGAAAAGGCAAGTCTTGGGGCAAGAAAGGCGCCAAGAAGGAGAATCTTGATATGAACAGAGACGAATTGTATGGCATTATCGCAGAAGAGGTTAATCGTCATCTTTTGGAGAACGATATTCTTCCTTACTTAACAGAAGCTTTCCTTGATGACGGTACCCCAGCGTGTGTTGCTTGCTTGGTAGAACAACTAGATACAGCTACCTGTGGCTGCCCTGATCTTGTCTACGAGGCAGAATACCAGGGTCGCAAGGTTACTCTCAACAAACCCACGCGTGGAGATGTTAAAAAATTCAAAGTTTATGTCAAAGATCCGAAAACCGGAAATGTAAAGAAGGTTAATTTCGGTGATAAGAAGATGAGAATCAAGAAGTCTAATCCAAAGAGACGCAAGTCTTTCCGGGCTCGACACAACTGTGATAACCCAGGACCCAAAACAAAGGCACGCTACTGGTCCTGTAAGAAGTGGTAAAACAAATGAAACTTATCCTTGAAAACTGGCGGCAGTATCTTACAGAAAGTTGGCGCGATACATCGTGGGAAAATGATGAGGGAAAGGTTACACTTGGAGAGATAGATGATTTCTTGGGAGACAAAACTATTGACATTAATGTTTTAGAACTTTCCAAACAAATACCCCCTCTTCCAACCAGAGGTGAGGAGCGAGTAGCAGCAGCGAGCTTAGAGTTTCCTATTATAGTCATCAAGAAAGATGGGCAGCTCAAGTATGTTTTGGATGGCAACCATCGGCTACAAAAAGCAATCAATCAAGAGGTTGAAACAATAAAGGCAAAGATCCTTGATGTCTCCGAGGAAGCTGAGACACCCGAGAAGTTTAAGAAAATGTTTGGAGGAGTAGAGTGAAACTCCTACTTGAAAACTGGAAAAGGTTTTTGACAGAGGCAAAGAAATACATTTGCCCCCCTGCCACACAGGATTTAGAATTAAACACAAAGAACCGTGATTCTGCCATCAAAGCAGAGCACATTCAATACGGACCCCTTAATCTTGCTGATGAAGCATACTATGATAGACTGGCAGAGCACTGGAACACAACCGTTGAGGTTGCAAAACAATCAATGTGCAATAATTGCGCGGCGTTTGATATCTCGCCAAGAATGGACGAATGCTTTCCAGGGCCCATTGAAGATGAAGAAGGTCGGCTAGGTTATTGCTGGATGCATCATTTTAAATGCCACAGCGCGCGCACGTGCTATACATGGGCTGCGGGTGGCCCTATTGATACAGATGAAACATCTCACGAATGGCAGGACAGAAGTAATATCGGGAAGGACTAGTCATGAAACTAATCCTTGAAAACTGGCGGAAGTATTTGGTAGAAAACCAGGAAGTGGGTTCTTTTGGAAAACATCAGGTGTTGCAGTCTAGCGAATCTAGTCCTTTCGGCGGCGACGTTATAGTTTATTCTGTAATGGATCCCGAGGGGAAAACAAAAGCTACGTTGGACGTAGTTCCTCACGAAGATGGCGTGAGAGTCAAATATGCAAAAAAAGAATCAGACGCTGCTTTCTATATGACTGATTTCTATAAGTGGCTTCTCGATCATGTGGGGGTGCTATATAGTGATCCATCGCAATCGCCGGCTGGCACCAAAATCTGGACAAGACTGCAGCAGGATGATTCTGTAAATGTTGAAGAATATGATATGCCTGGAGGTATGATGGGCGGCTGGAAGGTATCTAAGAAATGAAACTCCTACTTGAAAACTGGAAGAACTTCCTAAACGAAGAAAAGAAAGGCGCTTACTCGTTTGATTATGACGAGACACTTATCAAGTATAAGACAGATCCTGAAGATCCTGAATTCAGCACCATATACGACAAGCCCCACGAAGAGAACATCGCCAAACTAAGAGAACTCGCAGCTGCCGGTGAAACTGTTTATATTGTTACTTCCCGATCGAAACGCACAGGAGACAAGTATCCATGGGATACAGCACCAGAGCCAGAAGAGTTGGTTGCCGGTATGAATCTTCCCGTCAAGTCTATCCACTACACAAATGGAGATTTGAAAGCTGAAACTCTTTTATCTCTTGGTGTTATCGAACATTGGGATGATGACGAAGAAGAGATTGCGGCGGCCAAAGAAGCAGGCATAAAAGCAAACTTTGTCCGGGGAGATGAGGAAATACGTGAGACAATGCTGTCTATGTGGGCGAATAAACTTCAAGAAGCTGGGATTGAACCAGCACCTAAGATGAAAAAGTATCTTAAAGATCATCCATATATGGAGCCTGATGGACTGCAAGAACGTTGCCAGAAGGGTTATAAAACTCACCCCAAACGCAAAACTAAGAAGATGTACGGCAAGACGTACAGAAATTGTATCAAGGCCGAAGAAGGTAAGGATCCTAAGACTGGAACTGGCAAGAAACCAAAAGGTTCAGGACGCAGACTTTACACCGACGAGGATCCAAGTGATACAGTGTCAGTAAAGTTCCGAACAGTTCAAGATGTAAAGGATACCTTATCAAAGAAATCCTTCAAATCAAAGTCTCACAAGCGTCAGTCACAGATTATTAATCTTATCCATCAGCGTGTACGGGCTGCCTATCAGAATGCTAAGGACCCTAAGACCAAAGCCAGATTGAAGAAAGTTCTTGATCACGCTGAGAAAAGAAAAGAAGCATCAAAAGAAAAAACTAAACGATTACAAAAGAAAAAAGACTAATTAACATATGGGAGAATCCACCATGGACAAAAGAATAATCGACCAAATAGCACAAATGGTCTCGGAAGAGTTGAAAAACGAAAATAGTTTAACCGCTACTGCAAAGGGCGTACTAAAAAACATAGGGGACTTTAAAGAGCCACTGAGGTATGCTGCTAGTGAAACCTTTAAGAACACTAGCGCTGGAGCAGTACTGGACGCTGCAGCTGGTTTGTTCTTACGAATTGCTGCGCGTCAGATAGAATCGCACCTTATTGAGAACGCAGACGATATTGCCTCCAAGATTGTGCCAGATATCCCATTTGACGGAGATGTAATTGAAGGACTCATGCAAAGAGCATTTGCTAAAATCATTAAAGACCAAGCGGATGAGGTTGCAGCCCTAATTGTTGATGCCGTTAGAGAGCAGTTTTTGTCTATATTGTCGTCTAACACAGAACTTCAGGAAGCTCTACAAGAGGCAATGGGTAGAGCTTCTAAGGTTGCAAAAACACCACCAGATGCCACCAAGGACGAAAAGAAAGCCGCCAACAAAAAAGCAAGAAAAGCCGCTAAAGAAGATTCTAAGAAGGAAGACTTAGATGAGGCAAAAGACCCAGTTGAGACTGCCGAAGATGCGATTGAAGCAATGCCAGAAGATGAGCAGGACAAGGTTTTAAATGTACTACTCGACAAGCTAGGTACCGGCGATCTACAGGAAGCTAAAGGCAACCCAGTTTTGAAAGCGCTTCTAAATCTTCCCGGTGGGCGCGACTTGGCTGCCATGTTTATGGCCAGCGTCGACCGTGACACGCCAACAAAACTTCGACTCTTAGCTGCTTTTGCTATTCTTAATTTCGTTTCTCCTGTTGATGCCGGGACTTTTATGGGTCTTGAATTCCTTGGTCCGCTGACAGCACTTGACGATCTTGTTCTCCTACGCAGAATGCTTAAAAAGTTCGAGAAGGCTGGTTTACCCTCAGAGAAGCACCACGACAAATTGCAGCTTGCAGCCGGTGAGGAGCTAAGTGCGGACCGGTCTGCGGCACAAGAGCTTGAAAAAACCAAAGATCTTGCTCAGGGTCGCGGTCGTGCGGCGGTCGCAAAAGATAAGATGAGAAATCTAGAGGAAAATAAGTTAGCCGATCTTAAGGGCACATTTGATCGCTTCTTGGTAAAGGGATAAAATGACTATTGATTATAAACAACTTCAAGCGCTTGTAAAAGAAGCTATGTTTACAGGCGGCGGAATTAACGAGCCATCTGCTCCTGAAGGCGTTCCACACAGAATGCCTGCTGCCGATACAGAGACTCCGGAGCAGGACAAAGGAGATCCAGAGGCAAACAACTTATATGATCTCGCTCTCGTGGCTAGAGAGGCTACTGAGAAGCTCGTAGAGGCTCTTGATGAGCCGATCTATGACGGCGCCTATGAGCACGCTTTCAAGGCGTCTGCGTGCCTTAGAAAGGCTCTGAACGACCTAGAAGATGCTGGCGCTCATCCAATGCCTGACCAAAGAGTCGTGGCTCCTGCCAAGAGTCAGCAGCCATATGGCACCGGTGGATCCGGAGCTATGAATTACTACAGCATGGGTTATGCTGATTTTGGTGGCGGTGTTGGGCTTGAGGAGCAAGATGATGCCCTTAAAGGTTTTGGGAGCGGAATTGTTACTCAACAAACACAAGCGAAAGGCGAACTGGAAAAATCCAAAGCAATTGCAAAAGGCGATGCTTTAGGAGGGGTTGATGATAAAGAAAGAGGTATGTTGGTGCAGATTGAAAAGATCTTAACTGATATAGCTGAAAAAGATGACCTTATAAGATATCGTAACGCACTGCAGGCTGTTCTTAAAAACCTTTTGAAAGTCTCTGCTAAACAACAGGAACAGAAATAATGAAAATCTCAAAAAACGAACTTAAAAAGATGATTGCTGAAGAGTTGAACGGCTCTTCTGTTTTGCTTGAAATGCCACAGATGAATACGCTGGATCCAGCCTCCAACAACTACGAGAAGGATCCAGACGGATACGAAGGCAACATGGCCAAGCGGTCACTTTACCATATGGCTGCGCAAGCACAGCAACTTCACGATATGCTCCATGATGACGAAAACCTTGAGCCTTGGGTTCAATCAAAGATCACCAAAGCAGCAGATTATCTTGAAAAAGCATTCAAGAGTATTTCATACGAAAAAGGTCCAGGGAAAGGTAAATTATAATGAGTTGGGATTGGGCACATTTTAAAGACGAAGGCTGGTTGGCGCACCTTAAGCGTTCATCAAGATTATCTGGTTTGTTGCTTTTAGCAGGATTAGGAATGCTTGGACACATGCTGGTGCCGTTTTGGCAACAGCCTAAATGGCTGGCTGCTGAGGGTGTTAGAGACGCTTTGGACAAAGCACTGAAGAGATAGAAATTGCAAAAAATAGTTAGACTGATTCACTCACTGACTATTTTGATTCTTTTTGATCTCCTCGCAACTTTACTCTGGGTGCAGACTGGATTGGCTACCGAAGCCAACCCAATTATGAATTACTTTTTACAGTGTTCCCCGGCACTATTTGTCTTTGCTAAATTAGGGCTCAGTATCGTTGGAATTTACATTCTTTATTTTTTCAGAATAAAATTTCAAAAAATGATCTTCAATATTCTTTTGGGGTTGAATATAATCTATCTTCTTGTATTTGCTTACCATTTATCGGGCGCTCTTTTTCTTCTTTTTTCAACTATTTATTAGACAATGCATAAAAGCATCAACAACACACCAGCAAATGTCTATCATCTTGAGCAGATGGTGGATAACTTTTTTCCTTATTCGCAAAAACAGCTAGGTTTTGATAAGGGCGCAACGATTGTTTTTCAAAGCGATCAAGATAACGCTGGTAGAATGCTGGGCAAAACTGCTTATTACGACCCCGAGAACTATCAGATTGTTCTTTACACGGACGGCAGACACCCAAAAGATATCTTAAGGTCTTTATCTCACGAGTTAGTTCATCACGCACAGAACTGCCGAGGTGATTTTACAAGGGACAATCCTACTTATGAAGGATATGCCCAGAAAGATCCGCACCTTAGAGAAATGGAGCGAGAGGCATATGAAAAAGGAAATTTAATATTTAGGGACTTTGAAGACCTAATTAAAACAGGAAAAATTAATGTGGAGATTGATTTTTCAAAAACAGGAGAACCAAAAATGTCACTTAAAGAGTGGAAAAACAACGAAATCAACACTAAGTTGATGAAAAAGTGGGGACTTCTTAATGAAGCCGCCAAGCCAGACTTCCTAGATCTAGACAAGGATGGCGATAAAGAAGAGCCAATGAAGCAGGCCGCAAAAGATGCTAAGGAGCACGGCGATGAAGAAGGAAATCGCCCCTCAATGGCAAAAGATATGGATCTTGATGAAGCCCATTGCGGTCGCGCTGAGGATGAGATCGAGGAGGCTGTTGAGGAAACAGCAGCACCAAAGATGATCTCTGTCCACGAGGCAAAGCAAATCACCCGCAGAATCTTAGAAAGAGTTAGAAAGGAGTCTAAGTAAAATGGTAGCACCACACATAAAACGCAGAAGAAGAGCAGAGGCCGCGGCAAAGAAAGCAGCCGCAGAGGCAGCAGCAAAAGAGGCAGCAGCAAAGAAAGCACCAGCACCGGTTGTTGAGCCAGAACCAGCACCCGTCGTAGAAGAGGCTGTCAAGCCAGCCATAAAGAGGACTGTCAAGCCTGCTACAAAGAAGACTGCCGCTAAAAAGAGAGCATCGACACCTAAAGTCGCTAAGGAATAGGCCGTGGACTTTCGTCGTCTAACGCGCCAGTTTATTCAAAATGAAGGCAAAGGACCAAGTGTGTCTAGCTATCTTCAGTCTATCTCTGAGGTTCTCCAGAATATATCTCCACGTAGCCGCACTGACGAGCGACGGATTGAGATGGCTAGGCAAAGTCTTAAAGAAGTGAGACGACACATGCGCCGTCTTCAAGAGCGCGTTAGCATTCTTGAAGAGCAGGTTACTATATTAGAAGAAAACAAGGATAAGTAAACAATGTCTCTTCTGGATGAAGGCAAAGCAAACACACACTTAACTCACCTGGAAGAGCTTGTTTTAACACAGGGTCCAAAGGGATATGATATGGCTCGGGCTTTTCTGCTTGAGTTGTTAGAAGAGTTAAAAGGTAATGTTGATTCAAGAGTAAAGACCTCTGTCAAGTGGGATGGCGCGCCGGCTATTTTTGCTGGTATTAATCCAGAAAATGGTAAGTTCTTTGTTGGAACCAAATCTATCTTCAATAAAGAACCAAAGATAAACTATACCCCCGAAGATGTTCGGAGAAATCACGGACACGCTCCGGGTTTGGTCGATAAGCTTACAAAAGCACTTCAATACTTGCCTCCCCTAGGAATCCAAAAGATTCTCCAGGGAGACTTTATGTTTGACGATGAGATGATTAGCACCATCGACGTTGATGGCGAGCCTCATTATGCTTTCAAGCCAAATACTATTACTTATGCCGCACCAGTTGAATCCAAGCTTGGACAAGAGATCGCTGAATCAAAGTTCGGTATTGTTTTTCATACAACTTATGATAGTTTGGACGGTGGCGCTTCTTTCGGCGCTGATGTAAGTGGTCTAAATAAGGTTCCCGGTGTATGGGTTGATGATGCTTATTTTACAGACGATACTGGAACTGTTACTTTAACTGAAGATGAAGAAGCAAAGGTGAAGGAATTAGTTTCAGCCGCGGATCAGGTCAATGAAAAGATTGACTATGAAGGTCTGCCGATGGATCTTCTTAACATCTACATTAACTCTGAAATCAAGGGTGGTCAATTCCTTGAGGATCCAGCTAAATCTTTCTTAGGTTTCAAGCGTTGGTATTCAGGTCGTCTAGAAAAAAGAATTGATAAGCTAAAGTCTGAAAAAGGAAAAATGCGAGCAACCCAAAAAGGTCAAGAAATGCTTGCAGCCTTCGATAGCAAGCAAGAAGATATCCTCAACCTTTTCAAAGTCTCGCGGCTTCTATTCGAGGCAAAAAATATATTCATCGCCAAGTATAACAACGCTGTGTATAACACAAAGCATTTTATTGACGATGGCTCAGGCGATCTTGTCGCAAGTAATCCAGAGGGTTATGTTGCTGTTGATCACATCGGTAACGGTGTCAAATTTGTTGATCGTCTAGAATTCAGCAAGGCAAACTTTGCTGTTGATAAGGGCGCCAAGTTCCAGCAAACCGAAAGTCTTACTGTATACTGGGGATCTGATGGTTTCTCTGTGACCAAGCCTCTTTTGGAGTGGTCTCGTAATCTCCCCTCTGTTATAAATAAGAATCAAGATCTTTATGAAAACCTTCTTGGCGGTGCTCCTATCACTTCTTTGGTTCGTGAGGCAAGTCAAGTAAAGATTGCTTTGGCTGAGGCAGTCAATTGGGCTCTGAATGAACAAGATCAGAAGAAAGTTATCGCCATTTATCCCGGACGATTCCAGCCTATGGGTCGTCACCATTATGCAACTTATAAAGCGCTTGCTGATCAATTTGGCGACGAGAATACTTTTATCGTAACTTCCAATAAGATGGGTCCTAAGTCTCCCCTAGACTTTGAAGAAAAGAAAAAGATTATGGTCGCCCACGGCGTGCCTGCTGATAAGATTGTGATGAGCAGGAACCCATATCAGGCGGTGGAACTTACTCAGAACTTCGACCCAGAATCAACGGCTGTTGTTTTCGCTGTTGGCGGCAAAGATATGCGTGATAGTCCCAGGTTTGCCAATCTAGACGGCATGACCAAAAGAGGCACTCCTGCTTACTACAAGACATACAGGCCCGGAGAAGAACTTGTGGGGCTTGACAAGCATGGTTACATCGCAGTAGCTCCGCACGTTGAGATTGATGTCCCAGGATTTGGTGAGATGTCAGGAACTACTTTAAGAAAGGCTCTCAAGGGTGCCTCTCAAGAAGATTTTGAAGCTATTATGGGATTTTATAATCAGGAAATATATGATATACTCCAAGGAAAGCTTGAGGAAATGTCTTCAATGGCCGGTGGCAACGTCGCTGGTTATTCTCTACCCCTTGGGATGCGCGCGCCGAAAGTGGCCGGTTCTGAGAAGAAAAAGAAGAGGCATCCCAAGAACTTCATTAAAGAAGATGAAGAGCTAGTTACTGAAGTAATGGACTATTTACTAGGAATATCGGTGGGCTAAAAATGATTGATCGTAAAGAATTTGCAGAAGAGCTAATGCTCCGTGAGAATGTGCGCAAAGCCATTCGCCACGTTTTAGGTAGAAGAGAAACAAAAAGATTAAACGAAGAAAATGAGCTTCGTTCTGTCATTCGAACTTTACTATCCGAGAAGAGTAATGTTGCGTCCGTGGCGAAACATGAAAGTACAGGCATTAATACCTTAGAAGATCTTCTTAAGAACTCTAACTTATTATCTGTTATTGAAACAGGATATAAGTCTCTTACCACCGACAAGCAACAGAGAGATTCATATAGAGCCCATATCCTCAATGCTGTTGAGATGTCTCTTGCACCTGAAGAGTCCCGTAAGGAAGCCGGCGAAGACGAAGAGATTGAGGCTGTGGAAGAGGATGTCGATATAACTATTTCCGACAAGCCTGAGGATGATCCAGCGTTTATTGACGTTGAAGATAAAGTAGAAGAGCCAGCAGAAGAGCCCGATGAAAGAGAAGAGTTTGGTATTGAGGGTGAAGATAAGACCGGTCGTAACAGGGCATATGACGACTTCCAAGATATCGAGAAAAACATCCTAGTAGCATACGATAATCTTGATAACCCCAATGATATTAAAATGTTTGAAGAATACCTTCTGAAGAACCTTGCGCTATATTTTGATAAGTTTGAAGGAGAGTTGGCGACGAGCCCAGAGGAGCCACAAGCAGCACAAGATGCGCAGCCAGATGAGCCGGTGGCTGCACCAGAAGAAGGCGAACCTGAGACAGACATTCCTGATTTTGAGTTGGAAGAAGGAATGGAAATTAATTTAGAAAGTTTAGTAGACAAACTTTTAGAACAGTAGAATATGACAAACCCTAATATAGAAAAGGGTTTTAGTAGAAACAAATCACTATCAAATACATTACGCAAGGAAGGTAAGTCCTCTGAGGCGTTTGAAATAATGTTATCTGCTTTAACTCTTGAAGAAGTTATAGGATTAAAGTTAGAGTGTTCCATAAAGCTTACTAATGGTAAGCTGTACGGCTTTAATCTTTGGTCGAAAATAGTTGATATTTCTAAGGAAGCTCTGTATAATGCAGTTATTAGTGTTGCTGACACTAATGCAGAGATAAGAAGAATATTGGGCGTTAATCCAAGTTCGTGGATAGATATAAAGAGGAAATTTGGCATAGACAAAGAGTAAAGGATTTCTCTGAGCTTGTCAAGATAAAAATAGGGGGTGACAGGTTTCGACAGGGTAAGGAAGATGGATAGTGCAGGTTGTGACAGCTAACTCAATCACATAAAACTTTAGTTAGAAACATATAACTGCAAACGACGCAGATTACGGTTTAGCACTAGCTGCTTAATCCCCGGTTGTTCTTCGCCGGGTGTCCAAGAAGAACACAACCAAAAAAACGCTTTTGCTTTTTTGAGCGGATTGAATCGAATTTGATACTTTGTTTGTTTAGAGAAACAAACTATACCTGTGAATGACTTGAAGTTGGATATGCTTTGGACGTGGGTTCGATTCCCACCACCTCCACCAAAATATAAATTTTGCTTGCAATATACAATTAATATTAATATAATAATAATTAATATAAGGTGAATAAGATTGTAATTTGTTTATTGTTTCTGCTTTGTTCTTGTTCTAATATAGGTGAAGAAGATACTAGAATAGAGGAATATGGAGAACAATATGCAACCATGGACTGCTGGTGGAGTAGAAATCAAGGACCAAACACTCTACTCTTCTGGTGCGATAAAAATCTAGACACAGATCTTATCTCTGGATTTGTCAGTCTGGCTATTGAAAGAGATACAGAAGAAAAACAGTTCTTTTCAATCTGTGGCAGAGACATTATTCTTAATTCAGGTTATAATTTACATGATACTTTAATTTCTAGTCTTACTAATAATAATTATAATTGTTACAATCACTATGAAAATAATATAGGCAACGAATTTGACTCTATATGGGAACCAGAGGTTAATGCGTTGCAGATAATATGGCGCCCACCTAATGATGCTCATCAAGCGCTGACTCTGTATGTGCCAGATCCCGAAGGAAATTCAATAAGAGTTTTGGGAACCGTTTATCATAAAATTGGTTTTTTCAACTAAATATTGTATGAAGAACCACTCTCATCTAGACTGGACCGGTTTGTTTATAGTGCTTGTCATAGCACTGTGGATCGGTTCTCTATTTCTGTTCACAACTGCAGCAGCAAGTGATTTTGATAGTAATCATAAGCGGGTACCGCTTGTTCATAACAGCCCATCACAAGTAGCCACGTGGAGTCTTACGCCAACGATTATAGTTTGTGAACATGCCCCAATAAGTCAAAGGCAGATTGTTAAGGCTGTAAACTTCTGGAAGCGCTTGGGATATAGGTTCTTTTCAACCCAGTACAAGCACGACCCCTTAAACAAGTGCATGATGGACGAGCCGGTGGGATATGTTGTCATTCATTTAGTAACGTCAGGAGTTCCGATGGAAGACAAGGCTTTAGCCCAGACACATTTTTACGTTGATAACCTAACAAATAAAATTCAGTATGCTAAAATCTATATGCGTCGAGATATAAGAGAAACAGTGCTCGAACACGAACTCGGGCACGCTTTGGGATTTATGCACTTTAATAAGATTAATCACATAATGAATGAAAAATGGGAGCAAGGCGGCTGGGATTCAGAGGGATTACGCGCCAGCAACGATTAGTAGTTTTTGCCATTGCAGGAACTATTTACACTAGAAACAAACAGAGAAAACACATATGGCAGACCAGAACAATAAAAAGATTCCAGCGTTCTTAAAAACAGTATATCTATCAAATCGTGAAATTCGTTTGATTCTTGCTGGCTTGTATTCTTTGAATATGTCTGAAGAAGAAATAGAGGGAACACTTTGGAAAAAGCTTTTATTTGAAAAGCTTCACAAAAAGACTAGAAGAAAGAAAAACTAGTGTCTAGTAAAAAGAGTCGTTTCTCAAAAGCAGAAAAGCGAGAACTAATTCTCAAAGCCATTACTCAATTTGGCGACAGAGGTATTTATGATGTCAGTCAAAGCACTCTCGGTATGGCTTTGTATGTTCATGCCGACACCCGAGAAGATTCAAGAATCTTAAGAAGATTAATTCCAACTGATTGGAATGGACTCTACACAATTGTTCTTTACACGGAAGAGCCAGAGCACTTCGAATATGAAGACGAAGATCTTTATGATCCAGAGTAGATATCTTAGAACTTATTTATCAAA
>CEUI01051450.1_pt1 | contig 23602 bp, 33 predicted proteins | sample 531411 | NCBI WGS metagenome assembly CEUI01 (sample SAMEA2622841, study PRJEB7988) | marine metagenome | isolation source: saline water (ENVO:00002010), including
ATAATATAATTCCTTGCAGGTTCTCTTATCTCAGGGAACTCACTTTCTTCTTTAATTCTTCTCATGTCGTGAGTGATGTAATGTCTATACAAATAATTTCGCATAGCAGATGAAGGATGTATACAACCTATAACTTTCTTTCCTGGCACTAATGTACATTCCAATACAGAACCTCGCCACTTGGTAATACTTCTTTCTCCTGTCAGTACATATAATGCATTTGTACCTAATGCAACAATAACATTACATTCTGTTTTTTCAATCTCTCTTTTAAGTTGTTCAATATATAATTGAGCTTTAACTGATATGTTAGGTATCTTAGTTTTAAGACTTATGAACTGCCTCATATCATTACGATAAGGTTGTTCCTTAATCAAACTAGTTATGTAACATTCAGACCTCGGTATGCCTACCACTCTCATACACTCAAAAAGTAAGTCGCCTGAAGGTCCTGATAGATGTCGTCTTAGTTTAACTTCTTGTGTTCCTGGTGCTTCAGCAACGACACATATAGGACTTCTAGGGTCTCCCTCTGAGCCTACCATAGTAGTAGGTCTTGTATTTACTATCTCCATTGAGACCTCCTGTTAATTGTGGTAATGCAATATATGGGCAGATTTTTTATTGGTTATATGTTGATATACCCAACATAATAAAACCTCCAAAAAACACCCATATATGCAACCATATTTAAAATTAAATGCTTGAGTACTTTCCAAATTCCTGTTCGGAAACCTTTACGATAAAGCTATCTTTGTATTGCTTAGATAATTCAAAACCAAAGCAATCCATTCCCAAATTAGAAGCTGATAGTAATGAATTACCACTACCTAGGAAAGGTACTAATACACGAGCTCCTGTCCAACCAAATGTAGATAGAACATCTTGTATCATTTCTATTGGTCTTTCAGTAGGATGTGTTTTCTTCCCTGCAGCTACAGGCTTATATGAAAATGTGTTACCACTACCTTGTTTAGATATAGTAGGGTTTCCTTTCCTTGCATAGAAAAACATTTCATAATCGTTAGCTAAATACATATGAGGATTCATTGTTTGTCCTGTACCTTTGTACCATATAGCAGGTATCATACGGCATTGAAATCCTGCTTTGGTAATCAACTCATGCATTGTATTAAACCAAGGATGAGGACCAAACCAACATAACATCCAACTATTAGTAGCCATCTTTTTATAACAAGATTTAAATACTTTATCCATAAACTCAACATATTCTTTAGCATCTACCTCATTATAATTACGAGTAATGGTTTCTACATTACCTTCCTTTTTCTTTTGACCCTTTAAGTCAATACCATACGGAGGGTCTAATTCAACTATATCTATAGAACCATCAGGCACAGCTTCAATACCTTTAAAGAAATCTCTAATGATAAAATTATCAACAAGATTCTTTTCTAGCTTTTCAGTAGGTGTACTTGCTTTCTTATCTTTAAATCGTTTAGCAAGTTCTTCTTCAATTAAATCCTTCTGTACTTTCTTAACAAGTTTCATTGCTTCACTTTTATTCTTTGCATTACCAAGCTCAGGTATTTCCTCAATAGCATCTGCGAGTTGTAAGTCTTGTGTTACACCTGCAGGACTTTCATTTAACAAAGCAGCTGTATCTCTTTTAGACCAACCAATCTCTTCAGGTGTTCCTTGTTTCGTAGTTACTTTCTCGCCATATATCTCAGTCTGTAATTCGTGAATCTCTTTTTTAAGTTTAACTTCTTCATCCCACTCAAAGTCTTTACGATATATGTTTTCTGCTAATTCAATAGATTTAACTTGTAGTGAACTTAGGTTTGAATTATATATCCTTACAGGAATCTTTTCAAATCCTGCTTGTGTACAAGCTTCAAACCTTCTACCACCTGCAAGTAGTTTATATCTATGAGCAGGCTCTAGTCCTTCATCAGGATTATACGTTTGTTCCACTACTGCTAATGGTTGTATAAGTCCTTCTTGTTGTATAGATGCTACGAGTTCATCAATATCTCCATATTGTTCACGAGCTCTATCTTCTACTAATAAGTCATTAATTGATATTTGTTTTAGTTTCATTTATCTCCTCCCAATTCGGCTAATAGTTTTGCAACATCATCAGCGCTCATATTTTTAGTAAGACCTTTAACATTAATCTTCTTACTTTTCCTAGCGCTCTTCGCTTTGGCAGGTGTCCTTCTTTTACTTCTAACATCTTTAAGTGCTTCCATTAATTCTTCATCACTCATTTCACTAAGTGATTTCTTCAGGTTGTCAATCGTAGCCATTATTTCTCCTTCTTAGTTAAACTAGAATAATCTTCTAGTGATACTTTTTTATGTAATATAGCACCCAATACTTCAGTGCCATGAGTTTCTAATAGTCTGATGAGGTCATCTATTATTATTGCGAATACCTGACCTTTAACACCCCAAGGAATCAATGCTTGTAACTTCTTATACTGCTCATCATCTATATTAATTGATAGACGAGGTCTCCAATCGTTAGCCATTTTTCTCCTAGGTTGTGAAAGGGAGAGACAAGAGGTACTATCAAGGCTCTTCACGATAGTAGTCGTGTTGTGAGGAGTCCCTCCCTTTCTATTTTATTTAGTTACTTCCCTTGTACGAATCTTCTCACACGATTTTGGATACCATACTCTCCACCATCTTCTTCAACTACAAGAGCCCAACCATTAGCACCGACCAAATCTTCAGTCTCTACTCCGTTGGCATAGTCAATAGAGAATGCTTCGTAAAAAGTTTTCAATCCTCTTAGTCGACTATTTTTTCTTTTATCATCATCATCATCTGCAGGTAACATAAGTATATGTGTGATACCTTTTGAATCAGATTCAGATGGAAGCTCTAATCTTATATTAAGATATTGTCCTCCTGTTTTTGCTGAGGTTTTCATTTCAGCAGCGACAACACGAACTTCATACTCTCCCTCAGGAACAGTCGCAAGTTCTTTTACGTTGTCTAGGTTGTATTGTAATAGACTCATTAGTCTACCTCCTTCGTTTTAGGTTACTTAATTAATGGTTTATCATCACTCGGCAATCCTGACTTTTTAAGTAATGCTTTGATATTAGGTTCTTCATATGTTTCAAAGATATCCCCTTTTCCAAGCCTAGTCCTTGCTTTGTAGACACCATCATTTCTAGTTATTAGTTTGTACTCTACACCCTTAGCTGTTTGTTTGGAAACTGCTACATATATCTCATCAAACAGTAACGGCATTTTAATAGCACTCTTACCTGCAATCATAATAGATGAATGCATTCTACCTGACACCTCGTCTTTATCTAAAGAGATATGTCCTGTTAGTATACAATCACAAGGCAAATTAGTAAATGCTTTTATTGTATCTCTAACTGTATTTTGTTGTACAAGGTAGTCTTGAATTTGAGGTATAGTTCCTTGCCTCCCATTCTTACGTAGTATTTCATTCATCATAGCGTCTGACCAAGTAGTCGCACTATCAATTACGAAAGTTCCAATAGACTCAAAGAACTTAGTCCTCCTTAATCTATCAAACTCTTTCTCCCAAGAACTAAATGCACTTGGGGATTTAGCGTCTTCATTCTCATACCTAGTATCAGCGATAACAGAACCTGTTTCTATCTCATCCCTAATAGTCTTCGTTCCACCTGGGTCAAACGAATGCACGAGTACGGGTTGTCGGCAGGTTTTAAGGATGTGTGTTTTACCTGTTCCGATATCTCCATATACTATAGCGTTGAATGTTCCACTAGTTTTTGACTCTTTATATAGTTTACGAAGCTTTTGTATTTCTTCGCTCACGTTTATTTCATTAGCCATTGTCCTTCTCCTTCCCATATTCTTTTTCCATCTGCTCTCTATCTCTCTTCTCAGTATAATCATCTAATAGAATCATATAAAATAAATGATAAGCTGTCATTGCAGTTGTAGATAATTCATCCCACTTGTATCTTTTAAAATATTCATTAAAGAAATTTAACCATTCATGAGGTTGACTCTTTTGACTATAACGACTTTGCTTAGCCATGTTGAAAGGATACCCTTCTAAATCTTTATCACTATGATTAGACTTTGTAACGTCATTAGGTATACTGAATCCTCCACAATCTTTACATAAGTTATATACTAAATCATAATCTTTTGTAGGTACATCTTTCTTACATCTAGGGCATTTACTTTTTGACATCTTTATCTCCTAAATTAACTTGTTTTTTATCTTCATCTCTATCGGCAGGATTCCACCTATCTATTACAAATCCTAAAGGAGGCTCGTCAGCTCTTTGCAATGGGTTAGGCCACATTTTACAAAAGTCCTGATACATACAACCAAAGTACTTAGTACAACTTTGAGTATTCATTGGAAATGCAGTCATCACTTCATCATCTTCAGTACACTTATCAAGTTCCTCAAAGTTCCAATCTAACATATCCATAAAATGTAGTACATTCCACCACCAAGCCTTCATCATCTCAGGAGATTTACGTACAGGTACTCGTATGTAATCATTACCATTCTTACGGAATATAACACCATTAACTATAACACCATAAACATCATTAGGGTCATACATCATATGAAGTGCATGAGTATATAAACTGACTTGCATACTTAGACTCCATTGATTAGACCAAGTTGATGTTAATCGTGAAGCAGTCTTATGTTCCAATACATAGATACCTTTTTCATCTTTACATACAGCATCTAATCTAAAGTGCATATTCCTATTCTCATCAATAGGTACTTTACCTGCAACTTCAGTATGTAATACTTCAAAGTCATCTTGTGAGTATCTATGACAATATTCTACCAATGCAGGTATCACAGCTTCAGGACTTTTAGGGAAATACTTTTGGTCTTCTGTTTCATCAAAATGTTCTCTATAATATTTAAGGCATACTTCATAAGCCTCTCTTATAGAATCAGTACCATACCCATCTCTTAATATATGCTCCATGCTTCTATGCCAACCTTCACCAAATATTAGATGTATATTAGAGCCACTATGCGACCAACCTAATACATACCTATAAAAGTATTGACGAGGGCAATCCATAAAGCATTGTAACTTACTAGCATCTGTAATTCCATGAGTTACGTGTTGCTCAATAACATTAGCTATTTTCTTTTTGCTCATTATTACTCCTTATATACGTTTCCAACATTAGATTTGTTATTCCATTTTCTTCTATAATATTCTTTACTCTATCTGCTTCTTCCATCTCTTCAAAATCAGTGAATGGCTTACCATTTAATAGTTCGTCTAGTACTATTTTTCTTTCGGCATACTTACCACTTTTAAATAACAATAGATTTAACCTTCCGTGTATATGAGCAAACATACTGCAAGCTACACAAGCCATTGTTGTTAATCCTGTTATAAGTATATAGTCATTCGGCATACTTTCGCTAAGAAATGGAGCGAATTGTCTGTACATATTGGTAACTGCATATCTATTTAAACTACCTTCAGATAGGTATACAATCTCTCCAAAATGTAATGCACCTGTAAAGTCGTGCCCTCCTTTATTTACTACAAACACCTTATTTTTATTTGTCATTTTTCTCTCCTGCTTTGTTCATATTTTGAACATAGCTATCTTGTTTTTTATGTTTCAAATCCACTATCACAGGAAACCTCGGTATCTTCCTATCTTTTGTTAGTTCTTGATATTTAACAATAGCTCTATGTTGATGTAGCATAAGTTCATTACGTTTATTCCACCAATCTTCACGTGCTTGTCTAGTTAGATAAGGTCCTGTGCCTACATTGAATAGTTCCCCACTCTTATCACATTTACATATAAAAGAACCAATAGCTTCTTTAGGTTGCCCTGTGATTGCTACTTCCTGATTATATCCAATGACTGTGTATGTATCAGATTTAGTTGGTTTGTACTTTAACATCTTTACCGACCTCCCACCTTTATACATAGCATCTCTATCTCTAATGATAACACCTTCATATCCTTGTTGCATACATTTGTGTAAGCAGTCTGCAATCTCATCTTTAGTCATACATATGTAACTTGGTACTAATTTTAATACCCTTTTATGTTTAAGAGGAGTGTTCTTTAAAAAATGAGTCAGACTACTTACACGAGCAGATTGGGGTAGAGGCTCATTATGTATGCAATCAAAGATATGATATTCCATTTTAAGATAATCTTCGTGTAGGTTTTTTGTACGTTTTGATATACTTACTATTTCTTGAAAGTTCATTCCGTGTACATATAACTCTCCATCTAGTACACATATGTCATTTGTACTATCAACGACACTAAATAGAGCTTTCAACGATTTATTAATATGAGGTACAGATTCAATAATATTTCCTTGTGATGATGTCAATACTATTTCGCCTTCATGTATAAAGGTCATACATCTTATACCATCTAATTTAGGTTGTACGACAAAAGGACGTTTCATTCTTTCTAACTTACCTGTGTCGTATGGGTAAGCTAACATTATGTGCTTACTTCTAGCCATTATTTACCTCGTTTCTTATCTATCATTTGTTGTATGATTCTATCTACTGCCTCTTCATTATCATACCATTCAAGATATGATTTCTTCCACTTATTTACTAACTGAAGGAAATCGCTCCTACCAAAGTTATTTAATAACCAATAAGCACCTGCAAGTAATTTCTCCCAATCATCAAGTATCATCTGCTTACCATCTATTGTCATTGTTAAGTCAGCGATACGAGCCTCGTTCTCCCAATTCTCTTTACCACCTGCTCTTTCTATATCAGCACTAACATCATAATCTTTGCTCATTTATCTCCCCTTTCATAAGCTTGCATATGTTTCAATTCATTACCTTCAATACTCTTTTGAATGTAGATTTGTTGTTGATGACTAAGCCACATTCTCCAAGCTTTTAATGCAAACCAACCAAGAGTGATTAGTAATGCTAAAGCTGTGAATCCACCAATTATAGATTCTATTGTTTGATAGTATATTACGTCCATTATTTCTCCTTATTTGTCTTGTTCTTTTACGATAGCCAAAGTGATGTCTCTCATCATTTCATTAGCTATCCGTTCTCTTACTGCTATTGATTGTAGATTACATTGTCTGTAATCCCAAAGTGTTCTTTTTAATAGTTTAACTAATTGTTCTTGTGTCATTTCTCTTAAAGCCATTCAATATCGCCTTGACCTGTATTTATTAGTCCCCATTGTAATTTCTCATACACATCTTCATATTGTCCTTCTATCATAACTTCGTGTACTTTACTCTTTTCATAGAATTTTATATTCAATCTCATAATATTAGAAATATAACTATAATGTATTTCAACAACAAAGTTAGCTTTTTCTATAACTGCTGTCTTTGTTTTTGAAGCCATAAATGCGTCTATTGATTTAGAACATTTAATACATTTATTAGCTTTCCAATTCCACTTATCTTTCTCTGTTGGCTTTTTACAAGTGAAACAAAACTTATACCCTAATTTACTTAATGACTTGAGTGCTTGAATCTCATCTTTAGTTCTTTCCATCTTTGTCATCTTCAGTCTCCCATAACTTTAGTTGTTTGCTATAATTAAATTCTTCACTATTTAATATCTTTGCAACTTCATCATTCTTAACTAAATGTTGCAATAAACCTAAACTTGTAAGTATTAGTAATTTATATGACCTAAGACGTTCCTCACTTGGAACACCTTTATCCAATATTATTCTTGTTAGTTGGTATATCTGCCCATGTCCATAATCAGGACCTGAGTTTTCTAGTGTTTCACAAAGTCCTAAATAAGTAGCTTCCTCATGTTGTATTTCACCTGATGAAATTACTAGCTTTTTAAAGTCATTGTGTAACTTATTAAATCTATCTGTCATTAGTTGTCTCCTAGTTGAATGTGGTGGTAATTAGCACACAAAAGAGGGAGGCGATTAAACCTCCCTATTCTGCATCCGACAAGAAAAACATAACCACTTTAACCTATTTTGTCATTTTGCTTTTCTTCGTATTTGGTCTTAGCCCAATGAAGCTTTAAGATGCTTAATAAGCTCTTTTTGTGCTTCAGCGTCCATGCTACCAAATTTCTTTTTGATTGCTCCAACAGGGTCTTTAGTTCTTCTAGTAACAACTCCTGGTTTCCAATCAGCCATTTTAGCTTGGATGTCTTCATCACTTGCACCTGCTTCTAAATGTCGTCTCATATTAGCTTGAGCAGTGATTGTAGCAGATTTTACGAAACCTGCAAAAACTACATCAGCACCAAATAATTCAACAGCTGCGTTTACGTCATCTCCGAAGTCGTAATCAACAGTAGCTGTGTTATCATTTTTTGTTGCTTTGATTGATACGTTAGCCATAACTTGTATCTCCTTCTTTGTTATTCGTTTTTAGTTAATCAATGAGTACGTCTCATTAATTCTGTATTTCAAAAAGCATTAAAATTCTGTATTATAATATACGAATAAAATATAATATAAAGCAACAAGTTTTTAAAAATATATTGACTCGTTAATCCTTTTGGTCTCGTTGCATTTGTTCAAACATCTTCATAGCCTCTTTTGCTTCAGGACTATCCACTGCTATTTGAGGACCTTTAATTTGGTCTGCCTCAAGTGTTTCTTTCTGTATTTGTTTTAAATATGTTCTACGATTTCGTTGCCCACTTCTTGATTCGCCTCCCATACTAAATCCTAGTCGCTCTAATTCTTGTACTCCCTTGATAGTATCAGTTGTTTGGTCAATTAACTTATTCATAACTAGTACATCTGCGAATGCTCCGACTACTTCACTAATCAAAGCAGATTTAGATGGTGGTAGGTTTCCAACTAGTTGCAGGTATCTAGCGATTGTTGCTAAATCTCTAATATCAACTCTACCTTCAATTACACACGTCTTAGGTTTATTCAATTTATAGTACCTCTTTAATTTGACAGGATTATAATTTACACACAATTTACATTATAGACAAGCCACCATTTACCACAAACAGATTTAGATATGCCCACCATAGCAACAAGCACAATAGCGGAAACAGGAAATAAGCCAATGCCTTCAATGTCTCAAGCACTTTGTTCATTTTTTGAATATAGCACTCTTAAATCCCATAGAACTATTCTCATCCCAACAATGTAGGCATATCAATTTCTTCCTCTTACCTTCATACCATAATGTACTTGGTGTTCGGTCGTTATCAAAGGTGTGTTCGCATTGTTCACATCTATATATGCTCATTATTTAGTCCTTTTGATTGTACAAGTATCATGTGATGTCTGAAAGGATACAAACTCGCCCTTCCTTAACATAACAACTGCTTTTGTCCTATGATAATCAAAGAAACCTCCACAAATATAATTAGCGTGTAGTATTTCTTTTAATCCACCTTCTACTTTATATCCGTCCATCTCGTATTCAGGTTGTTCTTCTATATGTGGTATTGGTATGAAAGTACATAAATGTAATTCATCTCCTATTCTCCACCTAACAGGCTCAGGTTGTTCAACGGAGTATAACATATGATTACACCTATCATCTTCGCACACCCATCTGTGCATTTCAGCCATAATTGCTCCTTAATATGATTTAAAGTTATTTATTGTTATTGGTACACCTTTGTATACACTTTTGTTCTTTATTGCATCTTTATGTAGTTTATGAACGTCAGTTATGAGCGTACCTCTCAAATGGTCAAGCTCGTGTTGAAATACCTCGCCTTCAAATTCAGTGAAGTGTCCCTTATTTTTATGTATTTGCTTCCACGTCCATTTACCTCTTTGTAAGTCATCCCAATCAAGATATGTTAATGATAAAGTTTCAAACCTTAACACTTTAATATCTTTATGTTTCTTCTTAGGCAATGATAAACAACCTTCCTTTGCAAAATAATGAAGTGATGATATTCCTATTGTAGGTTCTGTGAATACCTCCCACTCTCCATTAAGTTTAGCAACGAATTGTCTAACGTACTCATGCCCTATTTGGTTACAAGCTAATCCTACACAACCTCGTTTTAAGTTTTCATAGTACTTTGCATTAAATAGAAGTTCTCTGCCTGTATCTGTACACAAGGCTGTATACTCATCCTTCTCATTTAATGTTTCAATAGTCTCTTTATGAGGAAACTTCCAACCTACACATCTTGTCCTCAAATAATTAAGACTAATTGGTGTCCTATCAGTTACTATGTTCTTAATGCGAGATTTGAGATAGCCAGTACCATCTTTTAATGGTCTTCGTCCCATTTTATCTCCTTATTTAATCAAGTAAGTCCATATAAATATCTGCATAGTATTGTCTAAACCAATTTAATCCTTGTTGCATTATAGTATAGTGTCCAATCATTTCAGCACCTCTAATTGTAGAGTATACTGCTTCTTGTATTGGTGTCAGTTCTCTTTCTACACCTGTATATGGATTCTTTACTACAACATTGTGTTCTGCTAACATCATATCAGACCACTTCCAACCTTTAGGTAATGGTATGTCTTTACTCATCAAAGCCTCCCATCATAGCCCAAGGTATTAATACCACATACATTGCTACTAATGGATACCACATTAAACCTCTACTCATATGATTTAATACTAGTACAGTCCATAATATCAATATCACTATAGGAAATGATTTTATTACTTGTTTCATAATAGTACCTCGTTTGTTAATTAATGATATTCTACTAAATATCGTTATTATAATATAATATATAAATATGACAATTCCAAACATTATTTCATTAGTACAAAAATATATGCACTCGCACGTATGCTATGTATGTATTGTAGGCTATCCCAATGTGTTGATAATATTGTTGGAAATAGTACGTATTTATTATTTATTTTTTCTTATTTTTTTTTAAAGACAGTTACATACCACTACACCATGACTATTTTTAATTTATGGACATTTAGGTAGCCTACACTCCCTACAAACCTACATTAATTAGTTGTGTTGTCAGCAAGGTGCGCGTCGGTAGTACATTGCCCCCGTAGTTCTATATTCAAATTTTGAACAAAGCGTAAAAAAACCTCAGGCAGTGGTGTCTGTTTACCTGAGGTTTCTTTATTTCCTTATTTAGTTATTGTTTCCGTTAGTTTATCAAGTAATTCCTGCTTTTGTTCGTCAGTCATTTTACCAAAAGTTTTCATTACTTTTTCAGTGGAACTCATTCGTGTACGTTCTGATTTTGGTGTAACAGGCACAACATAATCAGTTTTATTTGCTTCCATGAATGATTTGCCTAATTGACGTAATTTACGTTGTTCATCAATTACGATAGTTCGCATTGCTTTATTTATTAAATCATCAACAGTAAGATTTGATAAATCAAACGTAATTTCCATTTCCACTGGACTTTTGTCGTCAGCTGTAACTTTCGTTGCAACTGTTTTTACTTTGTTAATTCCCACCAATTTAACGTCCATTGGTAGTGTTGAGTTTGCATTATTTTTAAGTGATTCAATCACTTTTGACTTACTCATTTATTTAACTTTCCGACACCACGATTTCAAATAACAACGTATATTACATTACATAACTAATACGTGTCAAGCTTTTTTTTAATTATTTTTTACTCACGTCATATAAATACGTGTTTTAATTATATATGTTGTCAAATTTACACACGTATAAAAAATAAAAAGTCGCACGATTTATGGGGGTACACTTTCGGGAATCAATCGCCATATACTAATACACTGACGGAACTATATTACGGATAGTTTTTATAATACCACCAATTTCCACAATTGCTTACTACTGTGTTCACAATTTGAACAAAGCAATAGTATTTGTGGTAAATTGTTCCTTGTGCAGTAAATAATTAAATTGTATATTATAATACTCAGAAGTACTTGTCAATATAAATAACACATTTAGGAGAACTACCAATGGCGAAAGTTTGGGATGCTAAGAAATTATGTTATGTATTAACTCATAACGTGCCTGTAAAGAAAACAATTAAAGCTAAAGTCGCTGAAGAAACATTAGAAGCGAAGAATGATAATTTAGCTAATCCTACTGAGGATTGGACTAAGAAAAGAATTATAGATTGGTGTAAAGATAATAACATTAACTCAATTAATTCAGGAGATACAAAATCTGATTTACTAGATAAGATTGCTGAAGCTAGTGAATGAAATCAGAAAATGAGACAATCAGAGAACGTAAGATAGAAAGAAGGTTGTCTATTATTATCGGCTTATGGATTGCTGATAAAGTTATTATGTTGTTATTATTAGAATTATTTAAATGAGGTAACAATGGCTTATAAAAAGAAAGTAATTAAAAAGAAAAAGAAACCTGCAAAGAAAAAGAGGAAAACTAAGTATGGCAAAACTTCCTACAAATAAAAGAAAATATCAGTTAAAGGAGATGTGGGATAGACATCACGAGATTAACAGAAGATTGCTTCTCGGACAAAAGTCCAAAGAGATAGCTAAAGAGTTGGGCATTACTGAAGCTACAGTATCATACACTAAAAATAGTAAATTAGCTCAGAAGGAGTTAAATATTATGAAAGTAGCAAGAGACGCTGACACGATAGATGTCGCACGTCAAATCAGGGAAATAGCACCTCAAGCTCTAGAGGTCCTAGAAAATATAATGAATGATGAGGAAACTGCTGAAACATTAAAGGCTAAAGTCGCCACAGACTTATTGGACAGAGCTGGTTATTCTCCTCCTAAGAAAGTCATAGGTGCTATTGCCCATCAACACTTTAGTAAAGAGGATATAAGTAAGATAAAACAAAGAGCATTAAAAGTTGGTATTGATACTGGTAATGTAGTGGATGTTAAAGATGTATAGATTTGGAAGGAAGTCAAGAGAACAATTATCAACCTGTCATAAAGATTTACAAGATTTATTTAATGAAGTAATAAAGTACGTTGATTGTTCCGTACTAGAAGGACATAGAGATGAAAGAACACAAAATAAATATTATAAGGAAGGTAGGACTAAAGTTCAGTTTCCTATGGGTCGTCATAACACTAAACCTTCTCTCGCTGTTGATGTCACTCCTTACCCAGTTGATTGGAATGATAGAGAAAGGCAAACGCTATTTGCAGGATTCGTGCTCGGACTTGCTAGAGGAATGGGAATTGAGTTAAGATGGGGTGGCGATTGGAATAGAAATTTTAAAGTCAAAGATAATAAGTTTGATGATTTTCCACACTTTGAGTTAAGAATAAAATAAAGGAGAAAGAATAGTATGGCAAATATTGCTAATCAATTCACTGGCTTACCTATAGAGAATCTAATATCAGCACCATTGTTAGCTGCTGCTAATGGTCAAAAAGCGTTAGCTGCGACTACAGCACAGTTTATAACTGAAGTTGGTATGGATGATAAAGGTAACACAAAATCTGTTAAGTTTCAATATGAGGACGGCACAGAAGCAGTAGCATTAGATGTACCATTATTATCTATTATTAATATACCTAGTTTGTGTGTTGATACAATAGATGTTAATTTTGATATGGAAGTATCTACTCAAACTGCTAGTAAGTCTTCAACAGATTCATCTGCAGAGTTAAGTGTAAAAGCTGGATTCGGTTGTTGGAGTGCTTCGTTTACAGGTAAGGTATCACATCATTCTGAGAATAGTAGGAAGTCTGATACGTCTGCAAAGTATTCTGTTGCAGTACATGGTAAACAAGAGAAGCCTGAAGGATTAATGAAAGTATTAGATATGCTTAATAATTCTATAGGAAAGACTAAAGGAAGTGGAAGTGACGACAAGAAGTAAGGACGTCAAAAAAGGTAATTTCCTAGACCATCTTACAAAGGGTCTTTATGACGCTGTTGTTCAAGCACAAGCATTGGCTGAGAATCAACATATAGAGGCCCTAGGTAAATATATAAATAAAGATGGTACTCCTAAATGTTTGAAGATGATAGTGGAAGGTAATGAAGTAAATGTGCCTCTAGCCACGTTAGCTCCACAAAGTTCTATTAAGATTAAAGAATTAACAATGGAACTTAAAGTGCGAATATCTAATTATGGTAAAAGAAAGTCTAAACTTGGTGGAGGCATTTTCAGTAAAGGAGATGCAGGTGCAATTAGTGTAGATTTAGGAAGTTCTATATTTCCTAAAAAGAATCATTATGCTAATTTAAAAATTACGTTTGAAGGTACTGACCCTCCAGAAGGTTTAGTAAGGTTAAATAATAATTTAATAAGGCAGATACCATAATGGATTGGTTAAAGATATTAGATACATATGGTGTTTCTGTTGTAGTAGCAATAGCTTTCGGTTATTTTATATGGAAGCAAAATAGATTTATACAGAACGATTTAACTAAAGATATACATAATAAATTTAATAGGTTGGAAAAGATAAATATAAAACTTATTGACCAACAAAAGAAAATGCAATTAGACTTAAAGAGAAACCATACCGAGATAGCTACAGTAATTGATGTAATGGCTGCTTTTACAGGTAATGGACTTAAAGACAAGATAAACAAAACAAGGAGAAAGTAATGATTAATTTCTTAACAACAAATTGGGAATGGGTTCTACTATCCTTCTATACATTAGAAAAGATAGTAAAATTAAGCCCAAGTAAGAAAGATGATATATTATTTGATAGTATCATTAAACCATTATTCAACGCTTTTAAAATAGGTTAGGAGTAGGGATGGCAAGTGCAAAATTTAACATAACATTAGATGAAGGTTCAGCATGGTCTAAAAGATTGGTATGGACAGACGCTAATAACAATCCAGTTAATTTACTTAACTATTTTGTAAGAGCTTCTTGTAAGAAAGCATACACTGATGTAAATGCTTCAATTATGGCGACTACTCATGAGGCTAGTGCTGGAGGTAGTATAATTACAACAACCCCTGCTAATGGTATTATAGATGTTATATTTTCTGCTGCTGACGTAGCCTCTGCCGTTGCAGGTGGAATGGACAGAGGAGTTTGGGACTTAGAGGTAGTGCCTCCAAAAGCATTAAGTAGTTATGGAGGCAACTACACCCAATCATCTTTATCAGTACAGACAGGTGCTGTATTAATTACTGCTAATCATTCTGACGCAGCTTTTGATACGTTTGTTAAACCAGATGATAAAGTTGTTATAGCTAACTCTACAATAGAATCAGGATTAGCTGATGGTCTTTATCAAGTATTTTCAGTATCAGCAACCCTGCTATTATGTGTAGCTCATCTTAATACTAAAGATGGAGTAGCGTTTGTAGGAGATTTAGTAACTTTAAATCCTAATTTGGTTTTAATTAAACCTGATGAAGCAATGGCTCAAAGATTAATTGGTGGTAACTGTGTTACAAGTAAATCAGTAACAACAGAAGCTGGTCAAGCTCACGGAGTATAATGCCTAACGTTACGACATATAATAATACTTTTCCTGAAATAGATGGAATTCTATGGATGTATGATTATGATGACTATGAGATAGGTTTAGGTAATGTTAATCCTATTGATGATTCTGAAGTACCTCAATACTTAGGTACTGATACTCAATATTATCATGCTAATTCAAAAGGTCAAGCTACTAATATAGAGTGGAGTGAAACATCTTTACAAGCTGTAGATATAGAACAAATATTTAATATGAGTAGTAATCAAGCAGGTTGTGCTATAAGAACTAAAGAATTATATTTTACAGGACAAGATGTTAATAAATCAACAAAATCTATATATTCAAATAAAAATTTAGCTACAAATGTTTCAACTCAAGTATTTGATAATATGGAGTTAATTGAGGAAGTTGATTTAGATGTAGTAGAAGTTAAAATCATTGATACACCTGTACAGATAAAACAAGTAGAACCTATTAAGAAATATACTATATGTCATAAAGGTCAAACTCAGTTTGATACTCAAACTCATTGGAGTTCATCAGTATGTAAAATAATAGAAAATGTTAGAGGTTCAACTACAGGACCTGGTGGTGCATACTCAGTTAAGATTGCTTGGAAAGAGTATGGTAGTAGAGATTTTTATATAATAAATAATATTCCTGGTAGTCCTTTTTATGGCACTGCAATGAGTACATATATAGAAAATTCATCTATACAAGATGCTCCAAGATGTAGTGTTCCATTAGAGATGGGACCTGACCCTAATCCTCATACAGGTAATCCTGACGCTTATGATTTAGGTAATGTACATTATAATGCAATACCTACAATGATTTGGGATGCTACAGGTAATCAAGATAATCAAGGTGACTATCGTGTAAGTCTTTATGACCCTTCATCTCCTACACCATTACCTTCATTATATCATCCTACAAGAGAAACTTATTTTGAAGATATATGTCCTGTAATGCAAGCTGATACTTCATCAGATGGAGGTTCTTATTCTTTTTGGGGATTAGGTTGGTATTTTAATGGTAGGAAATATCCTGACAACTTAGGTTCAAGTGCAGCTTGGTGGAGGTATAGACCTGACAGACATAACCCTCTTTATGGTAGAGCTACTAAAGAAGGTACTATATGGCATGATGATGAGAATGAAGTAAGTGTTGCTTATGGTGGTGGTTATGCTAGTTCTTTTGATGGTCTTATAAATTGTTTTAGAATGAGAATGAATATATCTGATGTAATAACTTTTATTAATAATGGTCCTGAAGATTCAACATTATTAGCACAAGGTGGTATTGGTTTAAAAGCTTCTCATAATGTTAAATTTTTAGCAGATGTTAGGATAGCGCAGACTCATTGGAGTACTCAGAATACTGAACGTCAATTTGAATCCTCAGCAGGTTTACAATGGACTAATTATGGGAAAGCTAATAATTTTTGGGAGTATCCATTTAATCTTATACAGTTTCCTGATAAAGGAATCCCTGCAGGTTGGATACCTGGTAGTATAGCTGAGTCAGGTAGTTCTAATAATGATTCGGATAGTAAAGTTAGTTTGTATGTTACGTTTAAAAAAGATACAAATAACTTAGATAGTATAACAGGTTATCATAATGAAAGTGGTGTACATGCAGCACCTTATAGAGCAAATTGTTTAGCAATGCAAAATACTTTCTTAGTACATAGAGGAGGTTTTTTCCATAGAGATACTCAATGGGAAACATTGTATGATAGTGAAGGTAATAAAACACATAAGTGGGGAAGGGAAACTAGCTGGGGTGGTAATCATAATCCTCAAACTTATATTACTCAAGCTCAACAATATGGAGACCCAGATGGTAATTTACCTCAATGGTTTTATGCTATGAAAGGTGGTAATTATAACGAAGATTTATTTGGTAGTAATCATCTATTTCCATTTATATTTACAATAGGTAAATTAGGTGGCTATACTTCAAGGTTTGGAGATGGTGAAGATGTAATAAAGACTTGGGGAGATAAATATATGATAGGCCCTACATTTAATACTCATCATAGGGAATTTATTTGGGACCCTAGTCAAGTAGGTTTAAAAGCTAGTGAAAGAGACCCAGAAATGAAACGTATGATTATTCTAAATGGTGGTACAAACACAGGAGTATATGATGACTCAGGTGGTATTAATATGAATAATAATAAGATTGTGAATGAAAAAGGTGAACATCTAGATGGTAGAGTAAAACAAATTAATACTGATACATCTGAACTAGAAAGATATAAATATAATCATCCTGCTAGTACTCAACCTGCTAGTAGTTATGATGTTGGTTTATGGGCTAATCAAAATGAAGATGGTAGTACGTATGGTGGTACATCTAGTAAACCAATAGCTGCAGGAGCAATATTAGCTAAAAAGGCAGGAGATGATTTAAGTCAAGATGGTTCTTATATTGGTAACGTATTATACTCTCATACTAATTATGGAAAGTATGCAGATGATTGGGGACCTAGATGTGTTGTACCTTTAGCCTTTATAAATAATTATCAGGGTAATCAACACGCAGACCCAGGACATAGATATTTAGATAGTTATGGTGGTACAGGTGGTCCTCCTGAAGGTCAGTATGATACAGGTGCTCATTATTCTTACCCTAATGAGCCTGACGCTATGCATTGGGATAATTTAGATACTCATTATCAAGACCCAAATGATAATCTACCTGATTGGAATAGTACTGCTAATGGAGTACCTGCATGGGGTAGTTCTTGGCTTAGAAAGGTAAGTGGTAATATACCTCCTGGAGCGGAATACTTAATGTCTAGTAATGATTATACACCAGCAGGATTACCAGGAGCTACAGTTGGTTGGAGAGTGTATGCTAATAAACATCAAGGAGAAGTAGTAGAATTAGGAACTAATGTAGGTTTTATGGGTAATATAGTATGGATAGGAGTGGAAGGATGTGATTGGGCTTCAAAAGTTGTAGGTAATCAATATCATGAAACTCATAACCCAGATGCTGTAGCTTATGAAACTTTCTTAAATTTTAAATGTTGGGTAGATGGATATAGAATTGTAGACGCAGGTACAGTAACATCTACAAAATCAAGAGATGTTAGTGAAGGCGAATCTACCATAAATAATAATGATGATTGGGAATGGACTTGTAGACATGATGACCAAGCACAACTTGAAAGATATGTAGGTTTAGTTACTATATGTTACCCAGCAAGGTCATTTGATTATCAAGCTGATTGGGGTGGCTCAGTACAAGGTTGGCCTGATGATATAGCTGTTCAAGCTGGTGGTTCTGTTACTGCAGGAGGTCTTACTTTTGAAGGAGTTAATGGTATAACTTCTGAGCCTTTATTATTTTGGGATAAAGCTTCAGATGCTAATTCTAATCAACATCAGTTTATTAGATATGCGAATTCAACAGTAGCAGCTCATCCAACATTAAACGCTCCAACATCAGCAGAAGATATGAATTTAAGGCATGTCTATTCTTATCAAGCTCCTATGATGGAAGGGAATGGAACATTTTTAGACCTTAGAGAAGATTTTAAAGTATATTTAGAAGATGAGTGGGTTGAGGGTGGAACTGATTATTTAGGAAGAGATTTTATACATTGGGGATTCTTTAGGAATGAATCAAAAAGTTATTTAAAGTCAGATTTAACTTTAGGTAATTCAGGAATAGCTAGACCAAAAGGTAGAGGTAGATTTCAAATAGTTCAAAGAGATTGTGCAGGTGGTCTATTTACACGTTCTGTTAAAAACAATAAAAGAAATAGTACTAATTTTATGAAGAAGATGAATTTAAAAGTATACCCTATAGCTTCAGCTGACCAAACAGCTAGACAGACTGATTATCATAAATTAAAGATTCAAAGAAGTAAATGTTATTCACCTAGGTGGCAAGTTATTGGAAGTACAGCAGGTAATTTTACTAATACATCTCTTAGTATGAATTGGTTATTATCAGACTATTATGGAGGTGGTATTCACATTAATAATAGTACTAGTAGTCATGCTGAATTAGGAAGTGCTCATTACGTATATCCTACTAAGGTTTGTTGGACTAAACCTATATTAACTCAGTCAAGTAATCTTTTAAATTATATTTATTCTTATTGGACTTCTAATGCAGGTATGTTTGGAGCAGAGTGGTTTGCTTCAGTACAAGGTGGTAGTGGTCTTGCAAGTATGACAGATACTAGTGCAGGTGGGTTTGCTTGGATGAATGTGCAACCAGAAACATTATGGTCACCTGACGCTTATTATTTTGCGAAAGCATTTTTACAAACTGGAGATGGTAAAGCTGCAATGGGCTATCAAGGAACTTATGAAGGTACAGGAATAAATGCAGGTGTACAAATGTCACCTTTTGGTGATAATCCTGAAGTTGTTCAATTACTTGATGATACTAATCGACTACCAGGAAGTAGAGACCCAAGACATATGATACCTCAAAATTATAGATGGTATCCTAAATCTTTGATAGAGCAGTTCCCTGATTCTTTTACAATGAGTCATGCCTTATATGATAATGGTTGGGCAGGTGATGGTCTTGGTGCTAATGCAATGGGTTGGGGAGCTCAAGATGATAGTCCTATACAAACTAGTAGTTATCAATGGGCTTTATCAAATGAACAAGCAGCTATAATAGGACCTTTAGCACACTTTACTCAGAATCTTATATTTGATATGAATTATGATAGAGTAAGATATTATTATATGTATGGTCTATTTCAAAATAGATTTCAAGAACATTCACTAGCAGATTCAGAGCCAGGATATGAAGGAACAAGTTGGTCGCTTATTAGTAATGTGGATAGTTCTGGTTATGACGCTTATGAAATTATAATAGACTTATCTAATAGAATGAAAGGTGGTTCTCATATAGACCCTTCACTTTTATTTGATTTAGTAATAATAAGAGATACTCAGTTTCCACCTGATACAGGGCAACCAAATAATCCTGGTAGTGATGAAGATTATATGTCAGGTCATTGGCATATAAGATGTGCTAGTAATATAGCGAAACCATCATCTACTGCCTCAGATGAATCTCTTTGGGAATGGTCTGATAGTGTTATGGGTGCAAATACAGGTAGGATGAATCAAGATGCTCTTCTTCCTTATCTTACTGAAGCAGATATAGATTTATATGATAGAGCTATACATAAAATAAGAGTATATCCTGATAGTTCAGACCCTCATTTTGATGGTACACAAGTTCCACAAAAAGTAGGACATTCTTATAATATAGGTCCTAGATGGTTAGTTAAAATTCAAATAAAGAAGTCATGGATAGATAATGATGTTCCTGTAGGAGGTTCTGTTAATTTACAACCTTTAAGAGTATGTATTAATCAAGTAGGTGTAGTATTAGGAGATAAAGAACTTACTTACTATCATTGTGATAATCAAACTTGGGATAGACAAAATTTAGAACAAGGAGTTCAAACTCCTGAATATTTATATGGTAATTCTCCTGTTAGGAGAGGTACAGTTAAAGCTGATAATCGAGCACCTGTTATCGTTCCTCCAGAATGGTTACCTCCACAAGACCAAGTAGCAGGACAGAATAGTATAATGAATTTAGCAACTAGAGTACGTTATCATTTTAGAGCTGCTACAATATCTTCAACAAGAGCACGTTGGTCTACTCATGTGGATAGTGTGTTAGGTTATATTGATTATGATAATCCTTCAAGAAAAGCAGGGCTTGTTAGTCAGGTACAAAGTACATCTCCTGCAGAGTATCCTTATTTTAATAACACTCTTGATATATTCAGAGAGGATTCACAGTATTCAGATATAGGTGTAGATACACATCAAGGTTTTATATATGAAAATCCTTACTTACCACCATATGTAATAATACTTGTAGATGATACAGAAAACCAAATTACAGATGAAGGAGGTAATTTATTATGGCAGTAAAGAAACATTCAGATTTAACTGCACAAGCAGATTTACATGAACCTAAATTACATAAAGATAGACATGCTAAAGGTGGAGTAGATGAAATTAAACTTACAGATATTAATCCTAATGGAGCTATAGGTAAGTTACCTAAGCAAAATGCTTCAGCAAATATAGAATGGGATGATGATATAGATTTAAATGGTAATTACGCTCAAAGAGGTCCTGAGATGCAAATTGATGATGGGCAAGCTACTTTTTATTTTGGACCTAAAGATGCTAATAATACATTTAGATTTAAAAGAACTTCTGCGAATACAGTTTTAGAGTTAACTAGATATAATGGTACAACTACAAATTATGACCATATATCTTCATTTCCACCACAAGCTGCTAATCATGGAAGATTTGAGTTATATGGTAAAGGTAGTCCCGTTTTAGTAACAGGTTCAAATAATCATAGAATCATGTCATCACCAGGAACTTGGGATACTAATTTAACAGATAGTACAGGTACAAATACTTATGCAATGATTAATACAAGTGTATGTCCAGTTGCTGGAGTTGTTAATGGAGCAGGTGCTACAAATAAATGGAGCAAAGCTTTAATACATACTCATATTAATGCAGGTGGTGGATTTCAGATACCTACAAAATGTCATATAGTTAATTGTCATGTTCAATATACTTTAGCTGGTGTACCAGCTGCATCTACAACTCCTTGGAGATTATATTTATGGAGTGTAGGTAGAAGTGCAGGTAGTGATTCAGATGATTATGATACTTTAGATTTAGTAGGATGGATGAGGTCATCTAGCACTCCACATAAATATCCTGCGTATAATGATATTGTAACTAGAACTGCAGCAGGACAAGGTTCAGTTGATACAACAAATGCTTATGCTCAAGGAGTGCCAGGAAGTTATGAAGGAGATTGGTTCTTCTTTACTTTACAAACAGGTAATACTACAGACGCTAATGATAATATGTCTCAGATTCATATAACACTTAATTATAGAGGGGTGTAATGATTACAGAAGAAGTAAAACAAATAATGAGTGAGTGTTATTTATCTACGGCTAAGACAGCGAAGGTTTTATTTCCTGATAGATTTTATTTACCATTTAGTAGAATGCATGAGCAACTATTTGAAGTGTTGGATGATAACTCTGTACAAAAATTAGTTATAGCTGCTCCTAGGGGATTTGGTAAAACTTCATTAGTTAATTTAGCATTACCATCTAGATATATGTTATTTCAAGATAAGAAATTTATTATACCAATATCAGCTAGTGCTACAAGTGCTGTACTACAAGCAGAGAATTTAAAAAGGGAATTAATGCAGAATGAGAATGTTACAAAACTATTTGGTAGTGTTAAGTCAGACCAATTCTCTAAAGACCAATGGATTACAGAAGGTGGTACAATGGTAATGCCTAGAGGTAGTGGACAGCAAGTTCGTGGATTACTACATGGTAATGAAAGACCAGATTTAATTATTATAGATGATTTGGAAAATGCTGAATCTGTTAGAAGTGAAGAACAAAGACAAAAGTTAAGGGAATGGTTTTATGCTGATGTTACTAACTCAGTTAATAGAGCTAGAGACGATTGGAGAATTATAATGATTGGTACAGTACTGCATGAAGATGCTTTACTACAAAATCTTTTAGAAGAGAGTGATTGGACTAAATTAAAGTTATCATTATGTAATGAGTATTATGAATCTAATTGGCCTGACTTTATGCCTGATAAGAAAGTAAAGAAACTCGTAGATGAGTATCGTGAGCAAGGATTACTTGATGTATTCTATCGTGAGTATATGAATGTACCTATATCAATTGAAGATGCAGTATTTAAACCTGACTACTTTCAATCGTATGAAGAACAAGACTTACATAAAGATAATCATAGAATAGAAAATGTAATACTAGTTGACCCTGCTAAATCAGTTAAATTACATTCAGCATTTAGTGCTGTTATATGTGTTGGAGTTGATTGCGACTCTAATAGATTATATGTAAGAGATATGTGTGTTAAAAGGTTATATCCTGATGAGTTATATGAGGCTATATTTAAGATGGTGGATGATTGGAAAGTTAGAGTAGTAGGATTAGAGGTTACATCATTAAATGAGTTTATAACTTATCCATTGAGGAACGAAATGTTAAGAAGGAATAACGTATTTGAATTAATAGAATTAAAAGCAAGAGCTAAGAAAGAAGAACGTATAGCTTCATTAGCTTCATTTTATAGACAAGGTTTGATATTTCATAGAAAGAATGTATGTGATGTATTAGAAGACCAATTAATATCATTTCCAAGGTCTAAGTATTTTGACGCTATGGACGCTTTTGCTTATATTGTTGAGATGTTAGAATTAGGTTATAGATATTTTGA
>CEUI01023087.1_pt1 | contig 23586 bp, 7 predicted proteins | sample 531411 | NCBI WGS metagenome assembly CEUI01 (sample SAMEA2622841, study PRJEB7988) | marine metagenome | isolation source: saline water (ENVO:00002010), including
GAAATTAAAAGAACATTTACAGCCGGTAAAATGAACAAAGATCTCGACGAGAGATTAGTTCGTAACGGTGAATATAGAGATGCTTTAAATATACAAGTCAGAACTACTGATGGTGGTGATGATGCTAGTGGTATTGGTGATGCTGGTACCGTTCAAAATGTAAAAGGTAATAATGATTTTAAACCTGAGATATATAAAACTATAGGTTATAATTATGATGTAGATGAAAAAGATGAAAATAATACTAATATAACAAGAATATTAGGTAGCGTTGCAGATGAAAAAAATGATAAAGCGTATTTTTTTGCAACAGCACCTTGGCCTATTAAAACAACTCAAGGCCAAAATGTACCTATATCTGATATGAGGTATTTGTCATGGGAAACTATAAGAGACAATCAAATACCAGTTAGTGAATATCCTGATGATGAAACTTTAGAGAACATGGGTATCGAGCCAGATGACTATGATCCACATGACAATTATCAACATGCTGTTATACAGGGACCTTCCCCTAAGATTTGGATTGATAGTATTATAGAAGTAGATACTAAAACATCTTTAACAACACCGATATTTATTGATAAATATGCTATAACAGGTAGAATGATAGATATAGGTTCAAGTAATTTTGGTGTTGGTGTTGACACTGATTTTACTCAAATTACTGTTGGAAACGGATCTTTGTATAGAGTAGGTATGATAGCTTATCTTAGAGATAATAGTGGTAATCATTTATTATTTCGTAATGGTATTAATAGTACAGACGGTTTTGGAGTTGAAATAGTAGATATACAAGATAATCTTTTAACATTAGCCACTCAACAAAGTGCTGTTAATTTAATGGATTTGGCTTTTGAAGGAGACGCATGGAAACTTACTTGGATTTTTGCCGCAGAAAGAGTATTAGAATTCGATTATTGGAAAACTATAACTAAAGGTAATATTAAGTTAAATCTAATACCTAATATAAATATTATTGATGATTTATTATTTTGGACAGATGGCGTAAATGAACCTAAAAAAATTAATATTACAAGATCTAAAAGAGGAACAAGTAATTTTGGCTCTAATCCTCAGCATACCAAACTTTATGTTAGCGATCCTAGCGACGAAACAGCGACTTATCCAGATGATTTAGTAGATGTAAGAACATTAGAACCTTCATTACTTGTAGAGGGTGGTGATGTTTTAAAAGAAAATATTACTGTAATTAGAGAAGCCCCTAAATCTCCTCCTAGTTTATTAATGAAAAATACAGATAGGGATACTGAAATTGATTTTATTGTTGACTATAGTTTTACTAACGAACTTTTAACACCAGCTATACCTAGCGTTGGTACACTTAGGACAATAATCGACGACGTATTTTTAGGTATAGATATAAGAGTTGGTGATGTTCTTAATTTTAGAAACACCTTTTATGATGCTAATCCTATAACAATAACGGCTGTAGTAACAGAAGTAGATGATAACGCAGTAACAGTAAGAATATCAGTTATTGATATAGATTATGAAAATGTAACATTAGAGCAAAGTTTATGGGAAGTTACTATAGAGCAAAAAAGAGCTTTATTCGAAACTAAATTTGGTAGAGTTGCGTATAGATATAAATATGAAGATGGTGAATATTCTACATACTCTCCTTGGTCTGAATTAGCTTTTTTACCTGGTTCATTTTCTTATACACCTAGTCAAGGTTATAATAATGGTATGGAAAATCAACTTAGATATTTAGTCATAAAAGATTTTATACCAGACACATCAATTAGACCAAATGATGTTCAATCTATAGATATACTATGGAAAACAACTGACGACCAAAATGTATATATAATAAAAACTATAACTAGAGAAATAGATTCAGAATGGGAGGATTTTTCAGATCCAAATATAATAGAAGGAGAGTTAGAAAATACTGGAGTATTAGTTGTTACATCAGAAATGATTCATAAGGTACTACCAACTAATCAATTATTTAGAGGGTATGATAATGTACCTAAAACAGCAGTGACACAAGAGATAACCGCTAATAGACTTGTTTATGGTAATTACACGCAAGGATATGATATTAAAAGAATAGTAGGTTTAAAACAACAAGTAGTAAGTGAACCAGTTTATTTCCCTGTCCCTGAAAAATCTGTAAAATCTATAAGAAGTTACAAATTTGGAATGGTATTTGGAGATAAATACGGAAGAGAAACACCTGTGATTTCAAGTGGTTATCAAGTGGTAGAAGGAGAAACTATTACAGGTGATATTGGTGTTGAAAAAAGTTTAGCACATTTTAGCAATAAATTTAACGTACAACAACAATGGGGTGCTACTGGTAATTCAAGTCCTTTACATTGGATAGATTACGTTAAATATTATGTAAAGGAAACATCTAATGAATACTATAATTTAGTATTAGATAGATGGTATGATGCAGGTGATGGTAATGTGTGGTTAGCATTTCCTTCTGTTGATAGAAATAAGGTAGATGAAGAAACGTACTTAATACTAAAAAATGAACATGGCAATCATAACCCAGTAACATCTCAAGCTAGATATAAAATATTGGCTATAGAAAACGAAGCGCCTGATTTTATAAAAACCGATCATAGACCCATGGGTAGAATAGAGATAGATAGAAAAGGTGTTTATGGTGTAAACGGAGACGTATCAGTATCTGATGGTATTCCAGATGGTTTAATAAGTGAGATAAAAATAAGAACAAGTAGTGACCATTGGTCCGGATATAATGAGGGTGGAATGTTAACAAATACGGATTTTGATGGTGTAAAAAAAGTAAGGATAGTTGGTACTTTTGTGCCTGATGGTGGAGACGTTAATCAACCTATAGAAGCCTTTAGCCCTTGGAGAACAGTATCTAGGATAAAAGCAACTGGTAATAGACGGGGTTGCGATATTCAAGAAATATGGAAAGCAACAGAAGTAGATATGCATCAAAAAATAATTGCTATACTCAGTGATCCTAGTCAAATTAACGTTGAGTTAGTTGATGATGAAGATGAAGCAGCTGATGGTACTGGTGATAGAATTATATATTGGATGGAATTTAAAGATGAGGTTGTAGAAAATAAACCTGAATTTGATGGTAGATTTTTTGTTAAAATATTAAGAGATGAAATATTAAGTCAAAGTGTTTTAAATATAGCAGCTGGTACAGGTAATTACCAAGTACAAGATGTTTATGAAATAGGGTTAATAGCTAATTGGGATGCGAACCCAGGTCTTCCAAATGAAAATGATTCTTTTGTACCTAATACACCTGGTCCATATGGCGATGGCGCTGAAGGTGATACTGGTAATGGTTGGCCTTGGCCTACTGATGCTGATGGTGAAGAAGTCGCTGGATTTAATGAAGCTAATATAGATTCTTGGCCTCTTGACATTAATGGAGATGCGGTGCCAAATTTTGGTATAAGTGATACTGATTCTACTAAATTATTTTGGGAGTGGTGGGCTGAACAAGTTGAAGAAGATAAAGCTGCTTCTGTATTTATAGATATGGTACCATGCTACAGTAATTATGTCTACTTTCAAGAATTAGATTATATGGATTTACCCGACACTGCACCGGATACCTTAACTGGTGATTTAACAGGTCTAATACTCCAATGGTATGGTTCAGGAACCGAACCACTTAATATAGTGGGTGATGGTAAAAATTACCAACCAGCTGGTTTATCTCCTGGTAGATGTACTGAACCAAATAATTATGGTCAATTAACTTTATCTACTTCTAATGAAACCGGATTAGGATTTAATCCTGGAAAAGATAGTATATTTAAAGCAAAAATGCAAGAGGTTGGTACTTTATTTAGATTTCAAAATGATCCAAACCAGACTGTGTATCGAGTAATACCTATGACTCAAAACGTGCCTGGTGTTAATGTTACTTACTCTTATCTTGCCTACGAAAGTGGTTATAATAGTCCCGAACTCGCTCAAGAATACGTTGATAGTAGCCCAACTGCGTATAATTATCAGTTAAATTATGGGGGGTTAAATAATACGGTTGTCCAAACAATCTATTACCACGAAACAACCGTATGGACACCTCGTGCTGACATAGAAGGACCTATAAGTATTAATGGGGCAATCAATTTTCCATTAGGGGAAGAGGAAACTAGTAATCCTATTCAGAAAAGACATTCTATTATAACACGTTTCGCTAAAGTGGATGATGACGGTGGTTCAGACACGGCTCGTGGTGTAGATATTACACTTTGGGATCCAAGGAATGAAGTAAAACATACTGGTATTGGAAAATTGGTAATAGAAATATTAGATGAAGTAGGTTTAGGTGAATTACAAGTTGACACTGTAGCTACTGATTCCGCTTGTTGGGAAACTGAACCAAAAGAAAATATTGATGTAGATATATATTACGAAGCAAGTAGAGGAATACCGATGTATTTAACTAAAAATAATATAAACGAGTATGTAGACCCCTCGTATTCAAGGAATAACGCTTGTTTATTTGATCTTGATAAGAGAGTTTTAACGACTGGTGATATTGAAACTGAAGAATTTTCAGGTAATCCATGGATTTGGAAAACAATGGGTGATGATGTTATTTTGGTTGCTACAAATAACGAACAATATCCTGATGAATTTGAAACAAAAGTTCTAACTCAAACAAATGCTAAAGGGATTTCAATAGGAGATATAGTAGCTTTTAAACATATAGGTTACCATAGTAGTAATAATAAAAGATTTGGTTTAGTAACTAGATCTAAAATATTAGATCATGTTAAACCTATTATTTATGGTTTAGCAGATGACAATATTGTAGATGTACCAGTTCCTTCTACTAGGTACTTAGGTGTAATAGGTGATGGTTATAATACGGAAGAAAACGGGGCTCCTTCTTATTTTATTGAATTTTCATGGAGTACTTGGACGAACTCAGGATTAGCTGCTGGATTGCAAGTAGGAATGGAAGTAACTGGTAATAATATAGAGTTTGGAACTTTTGTTACAGCTATTGAGACTTTACCAGGAGAAGAAGCAACTGTTTATATTAGTAAACCACTATTAGCTAAAGGTATTGGTAGATTTAACTTTATACAAGTAACTGGATATTTTAGATTAGAAAGAGAGGTTTGGAGATATGACGTAGATTTAGGTTGGTTTAATTGTTACTCTTTTGGTAACGCTGTTGAATCAGACAGGATTAGAGATGACTTTAACGCTCCTACAATAGACAATGGTGTTAGAGTGTCTTCTACGTTCTTAGAATACAAAGAAGAGCATTTAGGAAGCAATCTAATTCATTCATCTGAGATATTTAATTCTACATCCGGAATCAATGGATTAAATCAGTTTAATATGGCTGAAAAAATAACTAAAAGTTTAAATCCAATATACGGTTCTATACAAAGATTAAAAACAAGAGACACTGATTTAGTAACATTTTGTGAAGATAAGGTTTTAAAAGTATTAGCAAGTAAAGACGCTTTATATAACGCTGATGGTAATGCACAATTAACAGCAACAAATAGAGTTCTTGGTACGGCTGTTCCATTTGCTGGGGATTATGGTATATCTAAAAATCCAGAATCAATGGCTACAGATACTTACAGATTATATTTTACTGATAAACAAAGAGGCGCTGTATTAAGATTATCAAGAGACGGACTTACGCCTATATCTAATGTAAGTATGAAGACTTATTTTAGAGAAACTTTACCAAAATGTGAAAATATAATAGGTACATATGATATTGTTAACGGAGAATATAATGTAACACTTAGTATAAATGAAGTAAATCAAGGAGAAACGGTATGTACTCCAGCTGGTTGTACGGTGGCCGCTGAACCTCAAACAGTAACATTTAATGAAGGTGGTAAAGCATGGGTTAGTTTTAAATCATTTGTACATGCTTGTGGTGTTTCTGTAACTGGTAAATATTTTACAGCTCCACTTCCTTATCATAGAGGAGATAAAACTGCAGATGCGGATAATGAAGGACCTAAAGATAATCAATTATATTCTCCACTTAATAAGATTTGGTTACATCACTCTACTGCTGTTAGTAGAAATAGCTTTTATGGAAATAATACTTTTAATTCTGAAATAGAAGTTGTATTTAATGATATGCCAGATACAATAAAGTCTTTTAGAGCAATAAACTATGAAGGATCTAAAGCTAATATTGAACAATTTACTGAAACAACTGGATATGATGTGGAAGGTAATGAACTGACTAATATAAATGATGGAAATTATTATAATTTAACTGGCCAATCTGGGTGGAAAGTACAATCATTTAATACTGATTTACAAACTGGTTTTGTACCTGAGTTTATACAAAAAGAAAATAAATGGTTTAATTTTATTCACGGTAGTGTAACAACTACAAACGATTTGTTATCAACAAATTTAACGAAAAAAGCGCCTTGGCTTCATGTTCAAGGTATAGGATTTCCATTAGAAGATCCTACTGATACTCAGATTGGAGCTAATATAGAGATGACCGCAAGTGATCAAAATGGTAATCCAACTACTGACGCTGAAGCGCCGGTTGGACAACCACCTATATTTTCTCCGCCAGCTCTGTTGAGCATGTACAATAACTGGAATACTTTTCAACCTGATGGAGGTCCATATGGTACGATGTACGCTGTAGTACAGGGTGGTACTTATCCATATTCTTTTACCGTACAAGGTCCAAATGGTTACAATAATAGCGGAACTGGTAGTGATAACTTTAATGTACAAGGTAATCAAATACTAGATCAGCAAAGTTTTACAATTCCTGGAGCTGTGCTAACAAATGCAGATGGAAGTGGTTATGGCCCTGGTGAGTATATTGTAACTGCAACTGATGCTAATGGAGATCAAACTAGTATAACTATTAATTTTAATTCCGTAACGTATCCACCACCATCATAACTAATATTAATATGGCTAATTACACAACAACTAAATTTAAGGCTACAGAAACTATAGGTGATTCTATTTTTAATAATAATATGATTACTGAGGCTAGCATAAACATTGTACCTAATCAAGGTTATGTTGTTACTGCTAGTGATTTTTCTTTACCAGTTTTACCAAATGGTATATCAGCAGTTGTATTTACTGATACTAAAATAGCTGGTCAACCTGGTAATGAAGTTAAAGTAACAGCCACTTTTGCTGATACATTTGTAGTTACTAAAAGAAATAAAATACACTTATATTTTGCTGGAGACGCTAAAACATGGGATCCAGAAGCGGTAATTAATGTTGATACTAGTATTGTCTTAATAGATGATAAAAATAATAATAAAAATGGTAGTGTAGCAATAACAACTGAAACTGGGTATACTATTAACACAATAACAAATGTTGGGATTAATGGTGATTTAGATATAATCAATAATACTATAACAGGGAGTATTGTAAGAAGTGTACCAACTAAAATAGCAGAAATAACTATAACAGCTGATGATGGTTATTACTTTAGTAAAAAACCTAGTTTAAATTTATATGACAATTCTTTTGTAAATACAAAATTAAGATTATCTAGTATTAGTAGAGATTCTAATAACAAAATAACTGGATATACTTTTAGTTTATTATATAACAATAATTACAATATAGATACTACCAGTCCTTTAGAAATGTCTTTATTATATAATGCTATATTAATACCAACTACAACTAAAGAAGTGACAACTATAGTATGCGGGGATTCTATCACAGAACGAGGTGATATAAAAAATATAAAAATTTATGGAAATGAAGGAGCTGAATTTGACGTTACTATAACTAAAGGAACTGATCCTACTAGTTCTATATTAAATAACTCTTCTTCAGCGCTAAATAAAAATGCACCTGATAATAGATTACAAACAGTTGAAATTAATACTCCTTGGGGTGTAGTAAAAGGTTTACATAAAAAAATAATAACTCGTGGAAGAAGAAAAAGAGGTGCTATTGGATATTGTAATATTATACAAGAGTTTCCAGCAAGTAATGAGATAATAAGAACAACAACAGCCCATGGCGGAGGTATAAGTGGTACTGATGCCACGTTTGCTAGTATAGCTGACGTTAAGGTAGGTGATAGATTGTTTATGGACGCAATACCAACTAACACTGTAGTTAAAGTCGCTTCTTTAACCAGTGGGGTAAGATGCCAATTAGACACATCTGTTACCGCAGCTGGTAGTGCCGCTGCTGTATTTAGAAGACAAGAATCCTACGATATAAATATTTACCCAAGAGCAGGTACTACTTTAGGTTCTAGAATACCAATTCAAAAACCTCATTACACAATAACTCAATATAAAAATCCTGTTTTAAAATTAACAGCAACTACAACTAATAGTAAAATAACTGCTCCAGCAGATGTTAGTGTAACGGGTAGACCTAATACTTTGTCTAGCAGATTAAGAGAAAGTTTAACTGTTACAGCCGCAAGTGGCACATCAGTTGTTGCCTATCACAAGGCTGGTAAAGATCGTGGTAGAAGAGATTTCTTTAGATTAACTTATACAGTAGCAAGTACGCATGCTGTTTCTAAAACTAAGGACCCGTCATTTGTTAATGAAAACAAATATGATAATTATGGTGCTTTAACATCGTCTTCTGATTGGACGAACTCTATAGCAAGTGAAAATGGTGGGACTAGAATAATAATAGGTAGTGTAGTGAGCAGTATAGCATCATCGCCGTCACATGTATACACGTTGTCATTTGATGTTTTAATAGAAAAATTTGGTACAGAGGATACTACCATGGTTTTAGATTTAGATAACTTAATAAGCGCTTAAAATATGCCAGACGTAACATATCAATTTCCGAGAAACGAATATACATCTTTACAAATAGGTGACATAGGTTACTATGTCGCTATGCAAGAAAATCCAGTTGGTGGATTTGAAGTGAATAATCCAAATGCACCAGAACCACTAGTATTTATGGGTCCTATAAAAACAATAGATCATACTACAACACTAACTGATGGCACTTTAACAACAACTATAGTATTTGAAATGGATGAAAATACAGAGCAGCCAACCCAAGATAATTATATATTTTTTGCTAAAAATGATAGATTTAGAACAGCAGATGATCAATTATCAGGATCAACAACTGATGGCGCTGTTGGTATAAACGCAACATCATTAATAGGTTATTATGGTTCCGTTAAATATGTAAACAGTGATAGTGCAAAGGCAGAGATGTATGCAACCACTTGTGAAGTGTCAGAAAGTAGTAAATAACTACTAAAAAATGTAACTATTATAATGATAAATAACTTAAAATACAATTATGTCACATAATAAAAAATCACCATTTAAGCAAGGACCACCTCCTATGATTCTATCTCCACAAGAGTTAGAAGCGCGGGGTTATTTTGCTGATCCGTATGGAGGAGATCAGGGATACTTCCCTGCGGGTTATGGTAATATGGGTCAGAACATACCTGCTGTACCACCTGCCTCTGGGCCAGGTTTTGCTTTTGAGAAATCTAAAGGTTTGTTTGGCGGTGTATCTAAATTTTTAGGTTCAGCAGCAACACCACTTGGTATAGCTGCTTCTTTAGGATCTAGTATATTCGGGGCTTTAAAAGCTAGAAAACAAGAGAAAAAAGCTGCTAAAAGATTAAAGAAAGAGCAAGCTAAAATGAAAGAAATGGAGGATATTTATGCTAATCTTGACACTAGTAATCCATATCTTAATTTAGAAAATACAATGGAAGACTTAACTGTTAATCAACAACAAGCTGATTTTGAAAGACAGTCTTTCCAACAAACGCAAGCTAATATAATGAGTAACTTGTCGGGCGCTGCTGGTGGTAGTGGTATAGCTAGTTTAGCGCAATCATTAGCTCAACAAGGTCAAATTGCAGCGCAAAAACAATCGGCTGATATAGGTAGACAAGAGGCACAAAACCAAATGGCTGAAAGAAGAGAGGCTGGTAATATACAGCAATTAGAAAGAAGAGGTGAGATAATGTCTAGAGAAATGAAAAAAGAACAGACTGGTACTTTATTAGGTATGGCACAAGAAAGAACAGCAGCGGCTGCGCAACAAAAGGCCGCAGCAAGTGAAGCTAAATGGGGTGCTATAACAGGTGGTTTAACTGGAGCTGCAAACATGTTTGCTGGATTTGGTGACACTGGAACAGTCACTCCCGGTGGTATAGTTGGTACACAAGGATGGGGAACTGGCAATCAAACCCAGACAACAAATAATTCGAATCAAAAGTATTTAAATGATGGTAGTTTGAATCCTAATTATACTGGCGTTTAATAATAAATAATATAATATGGCAGATAGAACATTAATATCAGGTGCTGGTAAGGTAGCACAATCAAAACATTCAGGAGCTTTATCCGCGGCTAAAGCGGGTATGGTAGTGGGCGAGCACCTATCTGAAGGTATAGGTAAAATAGTCCAAAAAAGAAATCGTGAGTTTAATAAATTAATGGAAGCAGAGCTAGAAGCCGCTGGAGAATTATCTACAGAAGAATACGATGAACTATTTAAAGACTTGCAAAAGAAAAGAGGTGGTTACGTATACTTAAATAAAAGAGGTAGAATTAGAGCAGAAGAAGATTTAAATAAACAAATTGATGGTATATTAAAAAACAAAGAACAAAAGCAAGATGTTGTTGGAAACCTACCTGACAATCTTCCTCCTGACCAACAAGATTGGTGGACAGATTTTTTGAAAAATCCACCACCAACAGAAACAGATGAAGATGGTAACGTTAAGTTTAGAGTTGAAGATAGTAAAGCAGATGAGGAAAGAAAAAAATACATAACATATAAAAAAAATGAAGAAACTGGAAAAATTGAAGAATCACTAGCTAGTTACCAAGGTGCTTGGGACGAAGGATTTGGTACGTTTAAAACTCTTGATGCTAACGGTAATGAAATAGACAAAAAAAGTAGATGGACAAAAGAAGTTATTAATGGTGTTGAGTACAAAGTAGACGAATGGGGAAATAAGTATGAAAATAACGAAAAAGGTCTTGCTGAATTTAAAAGACAATCCAAGAAATATTGGCAAGAAAGATCTGGAGCAAAACTTGATGTTAAGGATGGTGAACTAATAGGATTAAAATCTGGAATATACGATGGTAAAGATGGTGCCCCAGATGACCCTCTTTTACAAGATTCACAAAGAGCTGGGCAAAAAGATGAAGAAGAATTTTTTACGCCACAAGAGAGATTAATGACTATAGCTGAAATATATGACGATAGAGTAAAAGACAAGGGACTTGAGTTTGATGCTGCTAGTAAAGAAAAATTAGATGCAGTAGTAACTAATATGCAAACCTCTGCTACTGCTACAGATGCTGGAGAGTTTAACGAACAAGGAACAAAAGATCAAATATCTAGTATATTAAATGGTGATGAGGTTAATTTAATATCTTTAGCTACTAGTAATAAATTTATGCCAGGTAACTCTTCTTGGAGAGATGATATGTACACAGCGCTAACAGATCCTGATAAAGGGTTTTCTTATGAAAATTTAGGTATATCACAACAAAAAGTTGAAAGTGAAGATCCTACACCTAATACACCTATAACAGATGTAGATGCTAGGATTATTATAAATAAAATAATGGAAGATGAAAATTTATTACAAGAAACTTTAACTGATTATTTTACAATGAGATCTAGAGATATTTATAATAATGCAAAAGGTGGTAATGCACCAAGTGACGCTGGTGGTGGAAGTTCATATCCTATAGATATTAATAAATATAATTAATTATTGTGATAAAAAAATTTGAAGTTAAAATTAAAAATAAAAAATATCTTTTCAATGTAAACGAGCGCAAAGAAAAAGATTTTATGATGGAGTATGGCCCATATAAACCTACTTTTATAGAGATGGCATTTCCAGATAAAGTGAAAAGTATACTTAAATTTAGAGAAAAGAAAGATAAAAACAAAAATTTGAATTTATACGATCCAAATAATCCTGATAAACTATTCTCTTAAAAAAAAATAATAATAACGGGTAACTAACGAAACAGTATGAGTAAAGAAATAGGAAAAATTTATAGATTAAATACAGGTCCTTTCCGACTTGTAACAGTACATCCAAGCGATGAAGAACACTTTAGAGAGCAACTTTTAAAAAGAGGTATAAGCGCTACAGAGGTTCTCAACCACGACGCCGACTACGACACAATCATCAGAACTACAGTTCAAGGAGTAGAAAATGTCCACTCAAACGAATATTATGCACAACCTTATTTAGCCACCGCAAGTGGCGCTAATATGACGCTAGCATCAGCAGATAGAGAAATTCCCGAAACAGATTTTACCGAATTATATGAACAGGGTGATCCATCTGAAGACACAGTATGGCTTGAAGATAGAAATGAAGAGATACCCGATAAATTACCTACAAAAAGTAATATAGCTTTTACACGTGAACCAGCTAATCTAGCTCTTTTAGATAGAACTCACCCAGAAACTGGGGCACTAATCCCACCTGAATATGATAAAAATAGTGTAGCACCTTCTTCCGATGTCGCAACTGAATTGTTGGGATCAGGTTATGATTTCGCGGGTACTACTCCTAGTATGATATTAACAATACAAAACGCCCCTGATTATTTTAATTTACGTACAGAAACTCATCTGTATCATACACAAGCACCACATGTATTTACTGAATATACTCATAGCGTCGCAAAAGATATGGACAAATTGGATGGTAGTTTTTTAGTAGTAAAAGCTTCAGATCCAATATACCAACCTGGCGGCGACTTATATGATAATCCAAATTATCAAAAACCATATTACAATGAAAAAACAGAACAATGGGAGTTCTCAACTTTTACTGGATCAGGAGGAAACAATGATACTGGGGCCTTATATGCACAGAATAGTGGTTATTTACCTTATTTTACGTATGGTGATAAAAGTACGTGGGATGAAGCAACTTGGTTATGGAATAAAGAGGTTAAAGACAAAATATACGCTGGTACACATGGTTATAATCCCTATACAGATGAATTATTTGAATTAGAAACACCTATTGCGGTTGATCCAGCTTATCAAATTTATGCTAACAAGCAAAATCTTATTTATGCTGATATCAATTTTGAAAAATTTAAAAATGAGTTTTACAAAGTAGAAGAAGTAGAATACCCAAGTATATCCTTAAGTACTGGTGATAAAATAAATTATACTGTATTTGAAGGTAGGAAAAAAACAGTTGTAGATGAATTAAGTGAATTATTATATGGACACGGATTTGAAATATACCAACAAACAGGATTATATCAGAAAGTTGAAATATACTCGCCTCATTATAAACAATGGCTTATAGATAATTCTGATTGGTTTCATAACCGTTGGGATGCAGCGGAAGAAATGGCTACTTTAACTTTACCTGTAAATTTTGGTAGTGGTGATATAAGTGAAATGAAAAAAGTTGCTCAGCAATTAAATGATTTTATCAAAACCAAAGGGTCACTCGCCCATAAACACCTTGAACGGGGTGACGATATGCTAGCAGAAAATATGCTAGAATTTATTAAGCCCGATCCTTGGAGAATTCAAGAGTATACGTCTATGATAAATGCTGCTTTTGATCGTCTTGCTGCTTATAGAGGCGATCCTACTGCAGAGGTAGACATGTTCCAACATAGTCCTGATATAAAAGGTTCTGATCCACGTCGTGATAGTGATAAACAAATTTTTGAAGGAGCATATAGATATTATGATGGCCGTCTAACCTATTGGGAAGATGGAGCTATGAAATTTATACTTCCAGGAGTACAACCAGCTATGGAATTTGTAGCAGAGCAAGGACAGGAATATGATACTACGGTTACTTTAGCTTTATATAAAGATTTTAATCGACCAACAGAAGGCGAAACTTGGGGCTACATGTCCGGTGCTCCAGAGGTTATAGAAGCTTACGAAAAAAATTATTCTGAGTATTATATTAATAATACACTCATTCCAAAGTTATTAAAAGAGACTAAATACAAAGATTCTGTAGGATATGATAGTGAAGGTAACTTAGTAAAAATGCCTTGGGTTATTGATAGCGATATAGAAGCTAATCCAGAGTATCAAGATTTATTTAAAGCTTTAGTACATGATGAGAATCATCAAAAAGACAAAAGAGAAAAACTCACTGAACTATGGGTGAGATATCGGTCGCAAGAATATATGTTCGAAAGAGCTAATGAAGAGGCCTCTGAAATGTCTTCTAATATATTCACAGAAGGAATACTACAAACAGAAACCTTAAAAGATGTAAAAAGAGATATTACGCAACTTGATAAAGATATAGTTAATTATACCACTGAAATAGAAGTGTTGACAAAGAACATAGAAGATATGTACAGCACCGCTTTAGAGATAGAAATGAAGTTGTTTGAATTGGGTTTTGGGGATCCAAATGTAGGGGTTCTTGGTAAAATAGGGGAATTAAAAGAAAAATATAATATAACTACAAACGAGGAGTTTCAAAATAACTCTCTTATTAAAGAAGAACTTAGAGAATGGGAATTGGAAGTATCTAGTTTATTAAGTCAATATAATCTTTTAACATCTGAGGCTATACCTGCCACTGAAAAAATATTAGGTGAAAGATTTGAGCAGTTAGATACAGCAAACTACAGTTTAGAAAACTGGAAGTTAATGCAAAATATACTAGAAAGAGATCACGAACCAGGAACGTATTATCCAAAAAAATTAGGTATATCTATTTTTAATACACTTTATGGTGGCGTTGCTAAATTTGGGGCATCAATGTCTCACTTAGTAAGTAACATTGGTGGTTTTAAGGAAGGTAGCTTAGGTTACAGTGGGCTTAAATGGATAGAAGACGGTTGCAACCGAATGGGTGATGATGTGGCTATGCAGATAGAAGAGTGGAACGAAACTCTAAGTTTACCAACTGAATGGGGTGATATAGAGGATTTTAGTGATGGACTAGATTATTTGTTTACTGGATTAACGGATAATTTACCTATATTAGTCGCTGCTTATGTGTCTAGAGGATATTCTTTACGTGTCATGGGTACTTATGCGTTTTCAGAAAAATATGATTTCATGAGAAGAGAAGATGCATTATTTGCTGAAACTGGAGGTGCTTATGGTCAAGATTTTAAATTTTATGAGATACTTCTTAATGCTAGCGTAACTGGCGCAACTGAAGCATTGTTTGAAAAACTTACATTTGGGCAGTGGAAAAGACTTGGTTATGTATTTGGTAGAACTAGACATGCTAAACTAGGTTTTAAAAAGGGCCTTAGGGCAAATTACGGAATTGGTGACAGTCAAAGTTTTATTAATGCAACTGGTTATTATTCGGCTTATTTTACAAAAAACGTAATAGAAGAAGGAACCTCAGAATTACTAACTCAATTTTCTAGTAATGTTATGGATGTTTGGTCAGGCGTTGAAGGCGCTCACTGGGCTGATGGATTAGATGAAGCGTTTGTAAATGGTATGTTCTTATCTGGTTTTATGCACGCGGGACCTGTATTTAAAAGTATGGTAATTAATCCATTTTTAACCAAAGACGCTAATCAAATAATAGGTGAGTTGTATGAAAAAACGATTACATTAGAAAAAAGAAAAGAGCAAGCAGAAAAAGATGGGGATACTGATAAGGTCAAAAAAATAGATGAAGAAATACTTAAGACAACACTAAAAATAGAAGATCAATTTAAAAGAGAGTTGTTTAAAGTTGATTTAATGAGTAATGAAGATAAAAGAATATTACTTGATATTCACAAAGCTGATCACGCTGATCGATTAGAAGCTGAGAAAATAATGCGTGATGATAAAATATCTCATGATACAAAAATAGCAATGATCATGCATTTAGAGCAAGGCGTTGCTGATAGAAAAATATTAAAACACAAAATATTAGCTAAAGTAAATCCCGAAGAAGCAGAGAAGCAGTATAAGAAAAGCATGGCTAATATGAATAATTATATAACACAGCTTGAGGAAGAGGGTAATATTGAAACTGAAATTCTTGAAACTAAAAACGAAGACGAATATACAGATGATTTAATTACAGAGACGCAAGGTGAGGGAACATCTAGAGAAGATTTTGAAGATATAGTTGCTGAAAATGAAGCTGAATTAGAACAATTAAACGAGAGTAAAAACGAAGCTGATAACAATGTTAATAATGCTAAACAAGAAATTAATAATATAGAAAACGAAAGTAATGAAATTATTAATGAAGCTAAAGATAAAAAGAAAGATCTTAATAACGAAAATATCAAATTAAAAGAAGAAAATAGTAAAAAAATTGATGAAATAAATACTAATGAAAAATTTGACGATAAGAAAAAAGAAACTGAGATTAATAAAGTAAATAAAGAAACTAATACCAAGGTTTTAGAGAATAATAAAGAGATTAAGAAGCAAGAAAATATAATTAAAGACGCGAATAAAAATAAGAGGACGAAAAAAATAGAGCAAAATAATATAATTAAAAACGAAACTAAGAAATCAAAAGCAATTAATAATAGAATTAATAGAAAAAATGGTATACTTAAAAGAAACGTTAATGTAGGTGGTAGTATATTAAAAGAGAATCCTTATGGTAGGTTTAAACCAGTGTATGGTAAAGATGCTAGTGGAAATACTGTTATTAAAAAGATGAGGATAGTAATCAACAAAAAGAAAGCTATTGAAGATGGTATGTGGGCTACAGCAGCACACGAGTTAACTCACGCTATATTCGCTAATACTTTGAAAGCAAACCCTAGAATGCGAGTAAAGTTAGGAGGTGCATTAAATAAAATATTATCTGGTAATAATTTAGAATTCAAAACTCTTACAGCTCAAGACATGTTCAACAAAAGAGTTAGCCAGTATGGTATAGATAAGCAAGGAGAGGAAGCTTTAGCAATAATATCAGAAATGCTAGCCACTGGAGATGTTAGAATAAAAGAAAACGCTATAAGTAGAATAGGTAGTGTATTTAGAAGATGGTCTCAAGAAAAAACTGGATATGCTTTTAATTTTGATAACACTGGAGACGTTTTAAATTACATTAAAGATTACCATCATTCTCTTAAAAATAACAAAGTTAATAAATCAATATTAGCTATGATGGCTAAAGGCGCTAGGGGAAAAATGTTTCAAGAAGCTAAAACACCAGAAGAAAGAAAAAACTTAAACATGCATAGTTTAGCTGTTGAAAAGAATTTAAAATCAAATCCCGATTTAAGAGATGAGTTTGATGACTTAGTAATGGAAGACGATGGTTCAAGAAAACATAAAAACAATAACGAATTTAAAGCATCACCAGAGTATGTAGAAGGTTATAGTAAAATTGTCGACAGTAAACTTTTAAATGGTTTAATACAAGTTGGTATGGTAGAAAGAGGTTTACCACCAGAAGCATTAAAAGATTTTACTAGAAAAGTTAAAGAAGAAATTGGATTAAGATATTTAAATAATTATAATTTAGATAAAAATAATAGTTTGTTTGGATGGTTAGCTGGTATATCTGGTGGAGCTGGTAGATCTATAATATACAGAGCTAAAGGAGATGTTATCAATCAATATCTAAAAGAAGAAGCTAGAACATCTATTGATAAAGTTAAAGATGAGACTGGTAAAATAGCTGATACAATTCAAGCGGAAAAAGATGTGTTAATTGATCAAATTGAAAATGCTGACATGTCACCTTCGTTATTAAACGAATCTATACAAGATATCAATGATTTAATAATGGCAATGGATATGTTGGGTTTACCAAATAACGTTAAACAAGCGGTGAAGCAAGTCGTTAAAAAAGCTAACATCCCACTAGATGGATTAACATATAAAGGCGTGAGAGATTTATTACTATCTACTCAAAGTAAAGCTACTACTGAAAAAAATGTTATCCCAACTGGTCCTTTATTTGAAGTGTTAAATGCTATATCAGCTGAATTTGGAGTTGATCCACTTAGAATATTAGCTAAACAAGATCTAAATGCTGAGCAAAGAAAAGCTGCGCAAGAGTATATATATACTAAATCTATAAATGAAGATGGATCTTTTAATACAGGTTTATTAGATGTGTTACCAGAAGGTCAAGATAGAGATGGTAGAGCTACTGGTGTAGCTAATACTAAACTTGGGGAATTTTATACTAAAGGCGAAAGACTTAAAGTAAAAGAAGGCGCTAAAAAAGGATTAGGACAAAAATTTGCTCAAAATAAAAGAACTAATATAACTAAAGAAGAATTCTTAGATTTATTCGGTATAAATGCTGATGGCACTTTTCAACCAGGTACTAAAGCAGACGGCGCTATTAGAGAACTAGTAGTTCAAGTATCACAATTAGCGGCTAATCAAGAAATAAGATTAGATGCTATTGAAAATAGAATAGAAGCTGCTGATAACATAGCCAGATTAAAAGATGGTACTTCTTTAACAATGTACTCTAATCCTCCTACACTTGATAGCAAACAAAAAGTTGAATTAGCAAAACAACTTTATGATAAAAACTCAAATGTTTATGCTGAAAATATACCAACAATACGTATTCAAAAATTAGAACACGTCTTAAAGCATGGTGATGATATAAAAAAGTTAGAGAAAAAAAGAAAGACAGTTGTAGATTATGATGCCCCATCACCGTTTAATCCGGATATAACTACGGGTGAACAGTTGAGACTTGACGTAGATAACTTCTTAAAACAGTATCCACAATATTATGATCAATTAAGAAATACAATGACTGGTGGAATAGGGTTAAGCACTTTCTTTTCTGTAGAAAACTTTGAACAAATGTTTCCTAGAGAAAAATATGAACTTGGTGGGTTATGGGCACAACAATCACTTCCAAGAAATAGTTATACGCACACATCGGGTCCAAAGAAAAGAAGATTTAATCCAAAGGTTTTAAATAAAAAAGATGATTCTAAACAAAGGTTAGATATGCTTTATAATTTTGCTAAAGCAATGGAGGGTTATTTGAAGACAAATAAAAATCCTAAACCAGGGCATGTTTACTTATTTTCATTAATGGCATCTGATACTGTTAATAATCAAAATGGTGGTATCACTAGAATACTATCTCCATTTAGTTTCTATACTATAATGAAGAATGGTAAAGAAGATACTACTAACGTGATGACTGAAGAGCATGCTGGACCTCAGAAAAGGATAATGGATATGTTGGTAAACGCAGCTAGAGTGGGTCAAATAGATACAGTTTGGCCAATAGTTGAAGCTATATACGCGCAAGGGCCTTTATTAGAGATTATAGATAAAAGATTAAAAGATGTAAAAAATAAAGATGGTAAAAATCTCCAAGAAAATTTACCAGATATATTTTGGGATAATATAGCGGAAAGAATATTTGATGGTAAATTAGATGACTTACCTCAAGGTATGGTAGCTATGGTTAGATATGCTGTAGCTGGTAAAACTTTGGGTGTTGATTTAATAAATACTATAAAATGGAAAAATGGTAAAACATTAGCAGAAAATTTTGATGTTAAAATAGATGGTAAAATAACAGAACCTATATTTCAATTTCAATACGATTTAATGCTAGGTATTTTATCAGGCACTATAACGAAAGAACAGGCTGCTGCAGCTATTGATATGTTGAATATCGAGGGTATAAATTCTATAGAAAATATTAAAGAAACTGTATTAGTTAGAAATGATTTAGTTGTATTAAATAATAATAATGATAGTATGCTAAGCAAACCTATTGAAATCAAGGGTATGTCTACTTTTGATTTTGATGATACATTAGCTAGAACTAAGTCTGGAGTTAGATACACTATGCCAAATAACACTGGAGCTCCAGCTTCTGGTAGAAAAGTTATATTCTTAGCTGGTAGCGCTGGTAGTGGTAAATCAAATGTTGTTAAACAATTAGGATTAAAAGATCAAGGCTTTAAAGTAGTAAACCAAGATATAGCTTTAGAATGGTTAGTTAAGAATAGTGGCTTACCTACAGACATGAGGGATTTTACACCTGAGCAAGCTAGTAAATGGGGAGAATTACAATGGGAGGCTAGAGATATTGCACAACGTAAAGCTATAAAGTTTAGAGGTAGAGGTGATGGAGTTGTGGTAGATGGAACTGGTGCTAGTACAATATCTTTATTTACGCAAGCACAAAAATATAAAGATGCAGGATATGATGTACAAATGTTATTTGTAGAAAGTTCTTTAGAAACAGCATTAGCTAGAAATAAAGCTAGAAAAGAAAGATCATTAAAAGATTTTATTGTTGAGCGTAATTGGAATGCTGTACAAAAAAATAAAAAAGCTTTTAAAGAAGAATTTGGTAACAACTTTGCTGAAGTTAATACTGATAACTTAAAACAAGGTGATCCAATGCCCAACGATTTGGTTGTTAACATAAATAATTTTACTAGTGGGTATATTAAAGGTAGATTAACAGCTGAGGAATTCGCTACTCAAGGTGGTGCATTATTAGACGAAGGTGCTGTATTTGATTTTTCTGAATTCAATAAAGTTGTAGATGGAACACCGGGACCATTACTTGAAAAAGCTAGAAAGAGAGCTAAAAAGTTTGGTACAAAAGATATGTTTGTTTTAACAGCTAGACCACAGCAATCTGCTTTTGCTATACAACAATTTTTAAAAGGACAAGGTTTAGATATACCATTAAAAAATATAACTGGATTAGCTAATAGCTCTGGTAACGCGAAAGCTCAATGGATGTTAGATAAATTTGCTGAAGGATATAATGATATGTATTTTGTAGATGATGCTTTACAAAACGTCGAGGCTGTTAAAAATGTATTAGATCAACTTGATATTAAATCTAAAGTAGTTCAAGCTAAGTTAAAAGAAAACGGGAAAATAATAGAACCTGGTAATGATACTATGTATAGTAAGGTCATTGAGCCAGATATTAATTTAGATAAAGAAATTAATAATATATTAGAACGTAAAAAAGGTATCGACGCAAACAAGAGATTTTCAGCAGCTGAAGCTAGAAAAAGGGGTTCACAAACTAATATTACTAGATTTTTAAAAAGTCTTTATATACCACCTTCAGCTGAGGATTTTAAAGGTTTATTATATTATTTTATAGGTAAAGGAAAACAAGGTGAGGCTGACATGCGGTGGTTTACGGAAAAATTATTAAAACCATTTGCTAAAGGTATACGATCTTGGAACGCGTATAAACAGAACATGGTTAACGAGTATAGTGATTTAAAAAAGAAATTTCCTGATGTAAATAAAAATATAAATAAAAAAGTTCCTGGTACAAGTTTTACTAACGATACGGCTATTCGTGTTTATTTATGGACAAAGGCTGGGTTTGACATTCCTGGTATATCAAAGACTTTACAAAATAAACTAGTTGCACACGTAAATAATAATCCTAATATCAAAGCTTTTGCAGATGGGTTATCAATTGTTACGCGTAGAAAAGATGGATACGTAAAGCCAAGTGAAAATTGGGTAATGGAAAGTATACCAACTGACTTAAGAAATGTAGTAGATAAAATTGGTAGAAGAGAATTCTTACAAGAGTGGATAGATAATAAAAATATAATACTTTCTCCTGAAAATATTAATAAAATAGAAGCATTATATGGTGCTAGTTTTAAATCAGCTTTAGAAGACATATTGTACCGTATGGAATATGGTGGAAATAGAAAACAAGGTAAAAGTAAACTTGTTAATATGTTCACTGATTGGATAAACGGATCTGTTGGTGCTATTATGTTCTTTAATACTAGATCTGCACTACTACAAACTATGTCTATTGTTAATTTTATTAACTGGCATGATAACAATATATTTAAAGCTTCCGCAGCTTTCGCAAATCAACCTCAATTTTGGAAAGACTTTGTAATGTTATTTAATTCCCCTATGTTAAAGCAAAGAAGAAAGGGGTTACAGACAGATGTTTCTGCGGCAGAGTTAACGAAATCATTCAAAGAAAGAGGATATAGCCCAACTACGGTTATTAGTTATTTATTACAAAAAGGTTTTTTACCTACACAAATAGCAGATAGTTTTGCTATAGCTTTTGGTGGTGCTAGTCTTTATAGAAATAGATACAATAAGTATATAAAACAAGGGATGTCTCCTAAGAAAGCACATGATAGAACCATGTTAGAGTTCCAGGAGATAGCAGAGGAAACGCAACAGTCCTCGAGAGAAGACTTAATATCACAACAGCAAGCTAGTGTTTTAGGTAGATTAATATTAGCATTTCAAAACGTTACAATGCAATATGGTAGGTTAAATAAAAAAGCATTGTCTGATTTAGTTAATCGTAGAGGTGATATAAGAACTAATGTATCAAAAATAATATTTTATGGAGTAGTTAATAATATAATATTCTCTGCCTTACAAAACGCTTTAGCTTTTCTTATATGGGGTGATGAAGAAGAAGAGATAAAAGATAAAACAACTAGTACTTTAAATAGCGCTTTAGATTCTTTTTTAAGAGGTACAGGTATATATGGGGCAATAGTTTCTACTATTAAAAACACTGTAATACAATGGGATATACAATCTAAAAAACCCTATGGAAAAGATCGTCCTGAAAAAATAATACTAGAATTAGTAAATCTTTCTCCACCTGTTGGTAGTAAAATAAGAAAAATAGTGAATGCTTATTATGCTGAAAAATATAATAAAGGTTTATCAGAAGAATTAGGCTTAAGAATAGAAAATCCAACAATTGAAAAATGGGCTAATATTATAGAAGCCGCTACTAATATACCTATAGCTAGACTAATTAATAAAGCTAATAATTTAGAAGAGGCAATAACTGGTCAACACGAAATGTGGAAAAGACTTGCTATGTTTTTAGGTTGGAATGGGTGGACTTTAGGTATTGAAGATGAAGATGTAGAAGAAGCTAAAAAACGTATTCAAGAGAAAAAAGAAATTGAAAAAGAAAAAGAAAAGGAAGAAAAGAAAAAAGAAAAAGAGCAAGAAAAAATAGAACAAGAAAAAGCAGAAGAAGAAGAAAAGAAAAGAAAAGGTATTAAAACAGTAAGGTGTTCTGGGATCAGATCAAATGGTGAGAGATGTAATATGACAACTGAAACAGCAGAAAAATCTTGGAAGTGTGTTCATCATATGGACTTTACGGACGGCATGGATAGAGACAATGATGGAATTAAAGAATATAGATGTACTTTTATTAAGAAAAACGGAGATCAATGTAAAATGAAGGGTGAGTACGGGGAGAAAAAAAGATGTTATCACCATGTAGACAAATAGGTAAACGTGTAATTATATAGAAGAATCAATAAATTAAAAATATGATAAACATAATTAAAAACTTCATTTTAAACGGAGTTAATACTGTAAAAGGATTAATGAAATTAGAATGGATAAACTTCAAAAATTGGAAAGGATGGACATCACTTAGAATGGTATACTTCTTACTTGTAATATATATGGTATGTGGTATGATCTTCAATTTCTTTGGTGGTAACTTATGGTGTGTACTATACTTCGCTATATGTTGCTTCTTTAAAGTAGAACCAGTGATGTGGTTGTTAAATAAATTAGGATTCTCTAAAACTGAAATATAATGAATTGGATAAACTCTTGGAAAGCAGGTAATAAAAAAGAAGTATACGAAATGAGTTTACGTTTAGGTACGTGGAC
>CEUI01061663.1_pt1 | contig 23556 bp, 19 predicted proteins | sample 531411 | NCBI WGS metagenome assembly CEUI01 (sample SAMEA2622841, study PRJEB7988) | marine metagenome | isolation source: saline water (ENVO:00002010), including
CGATTTCTCTACCTGCTCCCACTGAAAACCCCGGCGGGACTCTTTCGGCACTTAGACCGGGAGACATCGAATTTGACATTAAAGAGTTCGGGAGTCTTTCTTTGGCAAACATTACAGGAGACAACAATAGTATCCATGTCCAAAGCGCATCTCTTTCGCTGCCACTTTCCAGAACTCCCCTGCAAAGACTTGGTAGTAAATTTGCTTTCGCACGGGTTGTAGACTTCCCAATTGTGGCGACCATGACCGTTAACGGAGTTGTAAACGAGCTTCAGGAAGCTGCTTTGCATGATATCATTGATCAGGGGGACACAAAAACAATTAGTATCACCATGAAAGATACTAATAGTGTTCCTAAAATGAAGTATACGATGAAAGGCGCTAAGATTGAAAGTCAATCTTTCTCTTCCAGTATCGGATCTGATAAAACTGTTGACTTGACTTTCACTACTCAGGTTGGTGGACCTCAAGATACGACTAATGGAATTTTCCTTAGTGGAGCTACCAGAGATCCAATCTTTACTACTGCTGAAGGTGGAGGTTTCGAAACCGGAACTCAGTTCTTCGGTGGAACTGGCGGTGGAGCGCATGGTGATGGTCCGGGGACAGACGACTAATCCCAATAAAGCTTATAGCGCAAAAAACCCCGCCAAACGGCGGGGTTTTTTTGTATCCACATATTGTTTTTAAGTCAACTACCCAAAATCATGTGTAATTATTATCAAGGTTAAAGGTTATGCCACTTAGAATTCCAGCAGAAGTAGTAGGTTTAGAGCGTAGTATTCAACAACAGGCTCAAAAAGCTGGGCGTAATCTAAAGATTAACCTTGGGACAAGCGCGAGAAGCGTTGAGGCTTTATCGCAGCCTCTTGGTAGGATCACAGGAAAGGCTGATGAGTTCACCAAGTCGATGGAGGCGGCTAACGCCCGTGTTTTGGCTTTCGGCGCGTCAGTGGCCGTTATAAACGGCGTAACACAAGGATTTAGAGCGTTGGTCACAACCACTATTGAGGTCGAAAAGAGTTTGGCTAATATTAACTCTATTCTTAAACAGAACTCTGCCAATCTAGAGCAGTTCAAAAAACAAATATTTGATGTAGCGAGAAACACAGAGCAAACCTTCCAAGCCACGGCTGAAGCTGCCTTGGAGTTGTCCCGTCAAGGTTTGAGTGCTACCGAAGTTACCAAGAGGCTTAATGATTCTTTGGTATTATCTAGGATTTCTGGTTTAAATGCCGCTGATGCCGTTGCTGGATTAACTGCTGCGATAAACGCTTTTAATAGCACGGGTATTACCAGTGCTGAAGTTTTGAATAAAATCTCTGCTGCCGCTGCATCTGCTGCGGTATCTGATAGAGATCTTATAGAAGCTATTAAGCGTTCTGGCTCCGTTGCTGTTACCACTGGTGTTCAGTTTGAAGAACTGGTTGGAATTGTATCTGCGCTACAAGAAAAGACAGCGCGTGGTGGATCAGTCATTGGAAACTCATTAAAAACAATTTTTACAAGAATCACCACATTAGATAAGTTAAAAACATTATCAAACCTTGGTGTCCAAGTAGAAGATTTAGAAGGCAATGTATTGTCAGCTAATAAAATTATAGAAAATTTATCAAAGGTATTCAATACGCTAGGTAGGCAAGAAAAAATTAATTTAGCAGACAAGCTGGTCGGAAAGTTCCAGATAGCCCCATTTCTTGCTCTCTTAGAAGACTACAGTGGGAAAGTAGCAAGAAGCGCGGAAGTCGCAGAAGTGGCTTTTAACGCCACTAACGAAGCTTATCAACGTAATGCTGCATTGAACAAAACGCTGGCTGCTTTGATCAATGAAACAACCCTTAATGCCAAAGAACTTGCTAATACGCTTGGTGAGATTGGAGTCACTGATTCTCTTAGAAATATTTTAGGGTTCTTCAGTGGTCTTATAGGCAAGATAAATGAAGTCCTTGAGGGGGAGGGCGTTGGCTCTACTTTCGCTAGAGGTATTGTTAAGGGTTTAAGTAAAATTATAAGTGGTCCCGGTTTAGCTATCTTTGGCGCTATCATTGCAAAGTTGACAGTTGATTTAGCCAAGTTCGGTATCGGATCACTTAAAACATTCTTTGGTCTTAACAAGGCCGCACAAGCACAAGCTCAACTACAAGGTCAGATCGCATCGACGTTGTTAAACAACTCATCTATTCAGAAGAAAATTCTAGATATAGAGAATATGCAATTGTCTGTTGAGCAGAAACGTGCATTGCAAACAAAGTTTTTTACAGACGCATTAAATGCTCAGTTAGCGATAATGCGCCAAATGCAAAGCATATCTGCCACAATAGCACCCGCTGTAATGCGGGGAACCGCTGGCGGAAGAGGCAGAAGAGCATCTGGAGGCTTCTTGCCAGTAGGCGCAGAACGATCTGATATAGCCCGTGGTGTTGGTGGAGCGCCATCATCTGCTAGGCCAGTTGTGATTCCTAACTTTGCCTACGGTGGGGGCAACTTCGGTCCAATGGTCGTAAATACAAGCGAATATATTGTTCCTAATTATGCCAGAGGTGGGGATGCTGTATTTAATCAGGATATGGCTAGCTCTATGGGTCTTCCTTCCAACGCTAAAAAAGTTAGATCTGCTGGCGGTTACATACCTAATTTCGCTAGAAGCGCGACGAGAAATAACGTCATGGGGAAAGCCGCTAGGGGGATGATAAACCCGACTCAACAACTTGTTTTGTTTGTCGGAGATAGAGGGGGGGACGAGTTTCCTGTCTACACTGTCGGGAAGGTTGCGGGAAAAACACAAGCTTATGTAAATCCAGCTGAAGCTCCTAAAGATATGGACGCGGTGGCGCGGGTTAATGTTCCTACTTATCGGCTGAGACACAAGGGCCAAAATAAAGAACCTAATGACATAGAAAAAATTAAATCAAAAATATCTGAGGGAGCATCACAAGCGGCTCAACAATTTGCTAGTAATTTGGCAGCGCCAGCTAAACTGCCAACTATAACAAGAGATAGAATTAAAAGTCTTTTTAACCCCGGAGCATTTGAAGGTTTCGCTGGATCGACTTTTGAGGTCGCAATTGCCTCTATTTTAGAGAGTAGACAGTTTGCTGATTATGCTGCCAGAACAGCCACTTCCAGAATTGATTTGCCTTACTCGCCAAGACTTTTTGATAAGTTCGGCGCGAAAGGGGTGGGTAAACGCGGGGCAGAAGTAAAAGCAACGGGAAAAACAGACTTAAAGAAAGGTGCTGCTGTAAAATTTTATGATATTCTAGTAGGCAAACAAGCTGCTGCAAAATACAACAGAAAGGCTGATCCGAAGACGGGGAAAATAAGATTCGCTGGCCGAGAAGTTAACAAGACTGAAGCTAAGAGGTTATATGGTATTGGTGGGACTCAATACTCGCAGATTCAGAGACAGCTAGGGGTGTCGGGATTATTGTCCAGAGGAGACATACACCAATACAATTTAGCAAACCCCGGAAGTATTCGGTTTACTGGCACCGCAGCCAGAAGCCCTTTTGCTGTTAGAGGACGAGCGGGAGGTTACATTCCTAACTATTCAGCATTAGATGATGCTGTTGCTAGAGAAACGTCTGCTGGTTTGCCATTAAATCAAGTAAGAATAAATCAAAGCGGCAAACTGCGTAATTCGCAAAACCCAATGGGTCTAGCTGTCACTAATGTAAGAGACGAGCCTACTGGAACAATTCCGAATTCAGCTGGAGGGTTTATACCAAATTATATGGTTCAACCTAGTGTATTAGCGGGAGCTGGGGGTGGTGGCGCAGGTGCGCCGAGGACTAGGGGTATTAGCGGGAGTGGCCCTCTCGGGAGCGGGTCTCCGAGCAAGGCAGCTGGAGATGTAAGCGGAAAACTTATAGGTTTGAGTATCGCGACTAGCCTTCTGTCTTCTTCGATGGGGACTGCTTCCGAAGAATTAGAAGGAGGTGCAGCGAAAGCGGCTAAATTTGGAGAGGGATTGACAAACCTTTTAACCACTCTGTTATTGTTTAAAGCTCTTAATGTTCCGATGGGAATGCCTTTCGGGAGGGCGTCCGCAGGAAGAAGAGCCTCAGTAATCGGTGGAATGTGGGGCCGGGGGATGAGGAGGAGTGGATCTGCCCCATTGAGAGGGTTAGGCAAAATTGCCGGGGGGATTGGAAGAGGTTTGGGAAGATTCCTTCCTGTTATTGGCCCGGTGATTCTTGGCTTCCAAGCCCTTAACGCTGTTTTTGGAGGAAAGCCAATGGAGATGCTTAAAAAAGGTCTTAGAGGTCTGGGTGAGGCGCTTGGTTTTGTTGATACTCCTGCCGAAAAAGCCGCGCAAGCGATGAATAAATTAACCGGAGCTATTTATGAAAATCTTACGGCAGAAAACGCTCGAAAGAAAGCTGATGATTTTTTTGATAAGCTTATAAAAGAACAAGCAGAAAGAGAGGCGAGGAGACAATTAGGTCCAAAGGCTGAAGGTGTTGAAGAAGGCAAGGAGCTTGAGGCACTCGAAAGATTACTTACTCGTAGATCGGCGCTGGGTCCAGATAACCTACCGGGTGGCCCCTTCGTGGGTAGGACAGGAGGAATGCAAGATCTGCTTATGAGCAGGGCGCTTATTAATTTACAGACTGGCTTGCATCCAAGGGGTGGAATCGTAAGAGAAACTTTCGACTTGGGTGGAAAATTAGAGGTAGACCGAAGCAAATTCCAACCCGGTGAGGCAATGCCCTTATTTGACTTATTAGGGGAAGACGCGCAAGGCAACCGAATCAGTAAAATTCAAATAGCTAAAGCAAGGGAAGTCGAGGCTGCACTCGGTAAGGAAGCGGGGCGACAGGCTTTAATAGATATAAGGAGCGCTGCGCTTGACGAAATATTTAATAAATTTGCGGCAGATGTCCGAAGAGAATATGCGGCAGCTCTTGCCGAGGGGGGAGATAGGCTACTGAAGATTGGTGAGACAATAAATAAGGCGGAATTTCAGAAAGCCTTGCCACCGGGCATGAGAGGGGAGGTTAAGATGAGTAAATTTTTAACGGAGGAACAGGCAGCAGCTTTAGGAGGAGTTAGAGAATCTGCTATTGCTAAGTTCGCTACAAGAGAACAGCTTGCGCGTATGGCAGAATTAAGAGGCAGAGGTGATACAGGGGGGCTTAATCTTTACAAGGGAAGAATAGTAAGTGGATTTAGCAAAGAGCAAAGAGATATCATGGATAGGTTTGCAAAAACGCAAATTGAGGGCGCATCGGCTGAAGAACTGGCTAGGGGTAGGGATGAGTTTGATAAAGAGAGTTTTAATCTGGAGCGTTCTACCGAAATAAATTTAAAACACAATAGAGAACTCGCTTCGATAGCAAAATCTAGATTGCTGTCCGAAATTAAACTTAGAGACATTCATAGGGATCTTACTGATTCCACTAAAGACAGGTTAAGTTTTGAGTCTAGGCTTTTATCAACCTCACAAGCCAGAAAATCCCAGCTAGAGGGAGAACTTAAATCTGTAGAGGGCCAAGAAAAAATATTTAGCAAACTGGCCAGTGAAACCACAAAGTCACTATCGGAAGGTTTATTTGGGGAGGGAGTAAAAAGAGATCCAAAGAAACTAGAAGAAATGTCTCAGTTTGTTTCAGGATTGAACCTTAAGCTAAGAGAAGGAAAAGAAATCAATGCTGAAGATGCTAAACTTATCGCTGCAAAAGCGAAAAAAATGGGCCTGTTAAACGTCGAGGCAGAAACATTCGAAGCACAGTTAAGAATTCAAAGCAGAGAGGCGGCTAAAGAAGCCGCGATGTTCGACGCAAAGATTAAGAAACAAACCTTCTATAATTCTTTGCTCAAAATCCAAAATGACATAACTAAAAATAATTTAGATGCACTAGAAAGGCAATTAACCGTAACTTCTGATATAGCAAGCTCTACAAATAGATTAGAGCAAGCGAGGCTTGATAGAAGAGTTGCAGAATTAGAGGCGCGAAAAGTAGGAGTTGGCAACGCTTCAGGCAGGGGAATAGACGCACAAATCAGCGCTTTACAGAGAGACTTCGCAACGCAAAGCGCGGCTAGAGAAAGAACGGTTATAAGAGAAAATCTTAGGGCCAACATATTTAGGCAAGCTAGACAATTAAATCCTGCCTTGCTTGGTGGCGGTTTAGGGACTGGCACTGGTGCTGAACTTCCTTTACAGCAAAGACTATTGGCAGCCGAAGTAGGGAATGAATTTGAACAAATTATTGATGATTTAAACCAGAAACAAAAAGAACTCCAAAAGAAAGAATTAGAGGATAACTTTAAAGCTTTCGAAAGACAAATGAGGATTATTGATGTTGAGGTTGCCGCAACAAATCTATTTGCTACTTCTGTGGAGAGTTTTGATAGGAGTATTCGGAGCTTTAATCCCTTTGGGTGGTGGGAGGGGCTGTCAAGGAAGCTCGGCGGCGGCATCAGAAGAGCAGCTGGGGCCGGGGCCGAAGCTGGCGGTGGAGGAGTGGGACGAGTTGACTTTGATGCCAAGGGCGAGGTTGAGGCAGAGCGTGATGCGCTGAAGAAAGCGCTGGCTGGACTACAGGAAGGTGCCGTAGCGTTTACTAAAACCGATGTTGTAAATGCTATGAAAAATTTAGCAGCCGTGGGAGAGGAGTTGGCGGCACAACATTTGAAGCTTAAGACAGCTTTGGAACAGGCTGGAGCTTCGGCTATTACTTTTTCGAACTTGCTTAGAAACGAATTTTTAAACCTAGACGAGAAACAGGCCCAAAACCTGTTTAATGTCGCGACTGCTACAGATAGAGGAAGTCTTTCTGCTGGTCTTATACAATCACTGGAAACCGAACAATTGATAAAAGGCCCGAAAGACCTTGGGGGTCTTAATGATGCAAGAAGAGCAACCAGAAGAAGACAAATGGAACTCAATTTGGCTGGAGCCACTGGATACGCTCAAAAAATGAGCATTTTCGAAGAGTTCGAAAAGACCGAAGAACTTCTTGCTCTCAGAGATCAAATGAATGAGGACGGAATATCTACCCATGAGCAGCTCGTTAGGTTGTTAGAAAAAGCCAAGGAGTTAGAAGAAGAAAGAGTGTCTATAAGTAAGTCGCTTGCTAAAAAGCTTCTGACCACAGAAGAAGAGTTACATAAAAACTTTGTCGAAGGATCTACTGATGCTGTTGTTGCATTCAGAGACGGACTACAGGACGGAATAAAAAATGCAATTCTAGGCACTGGTGATTTAAAAGATGCACTGCTGGGTGCAGTCACAGCCTTTAATAACAAGCTTTTAGATACGGCTTTAGATAGTATTTTTGGTGGTATATCTAATTCAATAGGTTCCGCGCTTGGAGTTCAGACAAGAAACAAAGGAGGAATGATTAACGGTGGTAGCGGAAGAAGGGATGATGTTCCCGCGCTTCTTACTGGGGGAGAGTTTGTTGTAAATAGAGAGTCCGTTCAAAAATACGGTAGAGGGTTCTTTGAAATGCTCAACGCTGGCACTGTTCAAGGTTTTCAGCAAGGTGGGTTTTTCGCCCCCGGTCTTTTTGGCCAAGGGCCTATAAGCGGCAAAGACAATCTACTTGATTTCGCAACGCAAGCATTCACCACTGGGGGCAGGGATGTTATATTTGGAGGAGGTAACGTGGCTGCGATTGGTCTTGAGCCTGAGAGCGTTAGACTGAGCAGTAGAGGAAGGAGAATGGGGACTCCCTCTCAAAGAGCCACTCAAGACGCTAAAGCTCAAGCATTTGATTTATTTATACAGCAGGGTGAATTAGAGGAGAGGCTTAGAGAGCAAGAGAGACAAAGAAAGAGAGCATTAAAAAATCAACTTCTTTTGGCTGGCGCTTCTATCTTAGGCGCTTCTATGTTGCAAGGGGGGATTGCTGCGGTGGATGCCGCGAATTTTTCTGATACCGCCTCTATAGGAGAAAGGGTTGGCACTTTCCTTAAAGGAACTATCAGGGGCGGTCAGATAGGTGGGGAAAGTTATGGAGGATTGACAAATATCTTTAGCCCCGGCTTTAGAGGCTTTCAGAGTGGACCCGATATTCCAAGGGCTATTCCCGTGAGGGGAGCCACAGGAGGTCAAATACCACCCGCAGCAGGAATGGATACTGTTGGAGCGATGTTGAATGGAAGTGAGTTTGTAATGAACACACAGGCAACCAATACTATTGGTGCGGGTAACTTAACTGCTCTTAACGCTGGAGCGTCTTCTTTCGTAACTGAAGATACGGCTGAAGACCTTAATCAAAGATTATTAGATAAGCTTGATGAGGTTGTGGAGTCCTCCGGGTCTGGTATGGGTGACATAAACATTACTGTGAACTCTAACGGTCAGCAAGTAACTGAAGGTGGAGAACAAGGTGGGGAAAGAAACCAGAACCTCGCAAGACAGATCAGAGATGCTGTTGTCAATGTTATAGAACAAGAGAAGAGATTGGGAGGTTCGCTTAGAAGGGGACTCGCGTAATGTTTGGAGCAAGATTTAACCACGAAACAAGGTTCTTTTTGGCTTCTGGAGGCAAGGGGACAGATACGATAGTTCATCGTGAATTATCTGGGATTGAATCTATTGATTTATCTCACTCAGCATCGGCGTCAATATCTAAGCCCTTGGGAACAAGAAAAGGTATAACAACCTCAACTGGACCCGTGCAACAGAGCCTCTCTCTTTCTAGATACTTGATTTACAATGATCCTATCTTGGGTCTCACCGGAGACATGCCAAGTGGAGTGAGCGGCAGCATCCACTACGCTGATAGAAGCTATGGATTTAAAAGTGGACATCTTACAAATTATTCAGTGAATTGTGCTGTTGGTTCTATACCAAAAGTTAGCACAAGTTTTCAGGTATTCGGTGAGATGAAATCTGGAGAATCTGCTTCAGGGACTTTGACCCATCCCGATATATACATACCCTCTCAAGGATCTATTAGTCTTACTTGTAGTAACGGATATGATGGCGATGTATCTTCGACCAACAGGGTTGTTGGTTTTGATTACTCAGTTACCTCCAATAGAAAACCACTGTTTAGCTTGGGAAGAAAAAACGCAGCTGAAGTGGTTTTTGTCCCCCCTTTAGAATATTCCGCATCGGTTCAGGTTGATGTAGATGAGGCAATGTTACAAAGTGGATTTAATTTTTTAACTGGAAGAGAAAATAATACTCTTAGTTTTACTATAAATGGAAGAGACGGTGATTCTTTACAGTCTCTTACTGTCCCCAAGGCGTCTCTGGTTGGAGAACAATTAAACGCCTCTGCTGACGGAGCGTTGAAGTTAACACTTAATTATATAGGACACTCATGAGCCAAGATCAAAAATATCCAGATGACAAACTGGCTTATTCCGGTGAGAGCCTATTTTACAATAGAGATAAAAACCTTTCGGGAGCTACAATAACGGGGCTGGGTCATGGAGGCGACCTTCCTATAAATGTAAAAACGGATACTACTCCAACATACGGGACAAGGGCTTTATTCTCTGCCACTAATCATTCTTATAAGACTGACAATAATTATTATAATTTAATACCAATGTCAGCGAATAGTTTGACTGCCAGTTTTCAGGCTAAATACGATCTAAATGAACTGAAGACTCAACAACTAGCTCATTTTTTCGAGTATCACAGCGGTATTAAACAGTTTGAATTTAGAACTGATACTGGAATTTATAAAGACCTTTCTGGGCTTTGCACTAATTATGCAATAAATCATATAAATGAAAATCATTATGAGTTAGCTGCCACCATTGATGTTTTGGAGTCTCCAAACCTTTTTAACTGGAGCGGAATGAATTTTGTAAGTGGTGCCTCAACCCTTTGGAAAGCCAATAACGCTTATGAAAAATATGATGTAGTATTTACTGGTGACCACAGTAAAAATAAATTAAATTGTTTTTTCTATTGCACGGGAGACCACACATCATCTGTTGAGGGAACCTCAACAGCAGAAAGTAATGCTCCTAATGGCGATAAAACATTTTGGTCACAAAAGTTTTTCTTTGAACCAGATGCAGGTTTTCAGAACGATGTAAATCTTAGTTTGCAAGAGGTTAACTTTAAAAACTCTCACAGGTTAAGAATTAAAACACATGACAACATCGCCACTTTTCCTCTAAACTATAAGTTTTCAAGTATAACTACTAAGCAGTTAAAATGTATGCTGCACTTTTTAGAAAACAAGGGCGGTTACAGGAGGTTTGAACATCAGATACCTTCTATTTATAATAGGCCAAAGGTTTATTTCTGCCCAGAATGGTCTCACACCTTCAAGTATCACAACTCTCACGACCTAGACGTTATTCTTAATGAAGACCCTCTTGGTATAATCCCCACAGGAACGTAATATGGCTAGAAACATATTAAGAAGCAACAATAGCATTATGCTAATGACGGAATCCCCGGCGTTTTCCACATCGGACAAAACAGGGGTTCTTTATGGTGGAGTTATTGGTTCTAATTTTGGGTTCTCTGTAGAGAGGCAAAGAAACAAACAAATTGGCACTCAGGAGTCAGCGTTTAATACTTTAAATAGACAGCCAAATGTAGACTTGTCTGTTGATTATATATTTAACCCCATGCTTCTTAATGAGACTTCTCTCGGTTTTGATATCACACCCGAAAAACCTTTCGCTTTTTCTAACATAAAAGATAAAAGCTATAATTTTTCTTTAATAAGTCACCCAGATGAAGATAAAGATGGTCTGACCGAATACACTGGTTTTAATAGTAACTTTAATGGTTACGAGGCTATATCCTTTGGAAACGCTTACTTGAATAGTTATAGTGTTGATTATTCTTTGAATTCAATTGGGAGAGTTAGCACTAGTTTTGTTGCTTCAAATGTTAAGTTTGAAACTCTCACTGGGAACTGGACACACTCTCCAGCTATAAACCTACAAAATGGAAACGATGACAATGTGGGAAATATTTTGTTTAGCGGTTTTGATAATTTGCCAAGTAGAAGTAAGCCTAAAATATTGAACACAAAAGACTTAACCGTCTCTTTGCAAAATCTACAGGTAGGTGGTCAGAATTTATCTGGGACTCATTTTGTGCAGAGTTTAAACATGGACATCAACTTTAACAGGGTTGGACTATACGGGCTTGGTAGTGATTATGTTTACGACAGGAAGCTACAGTTCCCAATCGAAGGTTCTTTATCTGTTTCTTCTTTAGTAGACGGGTTTTTATCTGGTCAGGGTAGCGGTTTGCTGCACCACGAATCTGGGTATGCTTTTAATCTGGAGTTTATAGACAGCACTCTTAGACATACAGGGGCTTTTGAGATACAAGACGCTAGACTTGAAAGCTATAGTTATTCGATGGATGTGAATGGAGAAATGAGTTTTGATGCTCAGTTTTCTTTTGAATGCACAGAAAATAAGGGTTTGAGGATTTCTGGGGCAATTTCAGGAGTTAGCGGGACTTGGGCAAATACTCCGATTCTGTGGGAAAATGCTGACGATTTTTGGTCGAGAGGTTAATTAAAGTGTAAAAATATAGAATGGCTAACTTAAGAAACAAGAAAATCAAGGAGACCTATTCGGGTTTATATCACGTTGAACGCTTGTCTTTGACTAGTAAGCTAACTCAGGCTGATGGAACTCTGATAACAAGCGGGACATATCCTTTGGGCTATAATAATAATGCAACTGGCGTCAATGCTTGTGCTTTTGGTTATAGAAACTTTGCGACTGGAGCAGGTAGCTCCGCTTTTGGGGCTAGTAATGATTCAAAGGGTAATTACGCCTCTTCATTTGGTTATGATAATACATCTAGCACGAATTACTGTTCTGCTTTTGGATATCAAAATCAAGCGACTGGATATGGGGCTTCTGCCTTTGGTTATAAAAACAGAGCTGGGGCGCAAGCCTCTTCATTTGGTTATGATAGCAGAGCGTCTGGAGAGCATTCTTTAGCACTTGGTTTTCAGTCTAAGTCTTATTCAAAAAGAGCCGCTTCTTTTGGCTACAAAAACCTTGCCCTAAATCAAGATTCTTTCGCTGCGGGGAAAACTAATACCTGTTCAGCTGACAGAACTCTTGCTATAGGGAAAGATAACACAGCGTCTTTTTCTTCTTGTTCTGCTGTTGGAGAATCTAATGCTTCTTCTGCTTCAAAGGCAAGCTCTTTTGGTTATGGCAATTTTGCATCTTCTAATAATACGGCCTCTTTAGGTTTCCAGAACGTAGCTCAAGCTCAGACTTCTTCTGCTGTGGGAGCTGAAAATAAAACTACAGCAGATAAGTCTAGTGCTTTTGGGTATGATAATTATACGGCTGGTGTTGGGTCTAGTGCTTTTGGGTATGAAAATTCAATTAGCGGAGCAAAATCCTCTGCTTTTGGATATAAAAACAAAGTGGGAATAAATTCAAATCAGGCGATATCAATTGGCTCACAAAACATTGTTTCTGGTTCTAATGCTAATGCTTTTGGTAATGGAAACATTGTTAGTGGTATTGGAGGCTCCACTCTTAATAATGCTTTTGGTAGCACCAATAAAGTGTATCAGAGCTATAGCACCGCTGTAGGAAATAATTGTATTGCTTCTGGAACCTCTACAACAGCCGTTGGTTATCAGGCGCACTCTCTTGGGAACAATAGTTTGTCTGTTGGTTATAATACTATAGCTAGCGGGAACGATAATGTTGCCGTTGGATACAGGTGCAAATCTACAGCAGAAGACCCTTCTTACACACAAACAGGTTCAGCTGTGTTTGGTTGTGGAGTTGTAAATAAGATGTCTAATGCAGTAGAAATCGGAAAGTGGGATGTTGCTAGCGTAGATAGACAAGGAGCGGTCAGAATGGATAAAGAGGGATTAGTTAGCATAACTTTGCAAGATAGTTCATCAGAACCAACTGACGGGGGAAGCACCGCTGGAGGAGAAGCTGCGGGTCGTTTACCTAGAGAATGTTATGCTATTCGCAGAAATGGAGACAGTATTATTTTAGATGTAAATATTGGCGGGACCGTCAAAAACATAACGCTTGGAACAGCAAGTTAACAAAATTTTAGAAATGAGTATATTAAGCAATAGAGGAGAAGACCCGTCTTACCAAGTTTTAGCAGCTAACAGTATTAAAAATACTGCTTTTGTTCTAAACAAGAGACTTGTGAGATTTTATGCAGAAGCTGTTGATTTGGTATGGAAAAATCCTAACGCAAGTCCACAACAGGTTTGCAATGAATTAGGAGCCGATGCAAAAGAGCTTTTTGAACTTCATAAGGCTTTAGGTGAATTTTTAGATGCCAATAGCCCTGATTCAATTTCTCAACACAAGTCGTTTATTGGTTCTTACACCATCAACTCTGACGGGACAGTAACTATAAATTAGAAAAATACAATTTGTCAGACACAATGGTTGTGGACAAATTGATTTTTAATTCATCTATGCCCAGAAGTGGTTCTGAGCTGATTCAGGTTATATTGTCTCAAAACCCGAAAATTTATGCATCTGCAACCTCTCCGTTGTTGGAATATCAGTTCGCAGCAAGATCACAACATTCTTTGCCAGAGGTAAAGGCTCAAGATCCTAATCTGATGGAAAGAGCTTTTCTTTCAATGTGTCAAGGCATGGCTATTGGTTATTATTCAACCATTACTGACAGACCTATAATAATTGATAAAAACAGAGGTTGGTCCCACTATTTGGAGTGGGTTAATCTTTGGAACCCTAAACCTAAAATCATATGTATGGTTAGAGATTTAAGAGGCATTATGTGTAGTATGGAGAAAATTTACAGAAAAAATAAACACAAAATAAATGGCCCAGATTCTCCTCACACTATGCAGAACATGACTGTAGAGGAAAGGGTCAATCACTGGCTAAACTCTCAACCAGTTGGTTTGGCTTTGAGAAGAACTTTGGACCTTTTCCAGAGAGGTGTATCTGATAATATATGTTTTGTGAGATATGAAGACTTGTGTAATCAGCCTCACACTGTAATGAAACATATATATGAGTATATAGAGGAAGAGTATTTCCAGCACTCTTTTGACACCATTACAAAAACGGTTCACGAAGACGATTCTCATCATGGCCCATATGGTAGCCATAACATCAAAGAAAAATTGTCTAGATACAAAGAGGGTGAGTGGGAAGACGTTTTAAATAAAAATATATCACAGAAAGTTGTTGAATCAAATATTTGGTATTATGATACTTTCTATGGTTAATATTCAACGCTCACATCTTTATTTTCGTATGTCTTCATTTCTTCGAAGTGTTTAGCCCCGTTTCTTTCCTTGGAGTAATTTTCGAAGTATTTTTTCTTAACAGGGTCGATGCCACCGTTTTGAGCTGCTCTCTTATCGCTTAACTCTTTACTGTAGTCAAACATGTCGCCCATTGTGCCTTTTTTCGATGCTGTGGTCTCAGCGAATTTTGCTCTATTGTTAGGATCTATATTTGTATCTATAGATGCATTTGGAGAAAGAAAAACCCTTCTCCAGTCTTGCTCGTCACCATTGACGCCACTGTAGCAGTGTCTATCATTCATGGACTGTAGAACATCCCTGTGTTCCCCAGTTGATTCTCTTTTGTAAGTGTAAAGAGGCATATTTATTCGACCTCAATGTTTATGGACTCTGAAACCTCTTTCTTTGGTAGAGTTACAGTCAGAAGACCGTTTTCCATTTTAGACGTAATCGAGCCAATTGACACCAAGTTCTTCATTCTAATAGAAGACCTTTTTAGTTCAGAATCTTTTTTCGCTTCAATTCTGACTGTATCATCATTAACTGAAACCTTAACGTGTTCTTTAGAGAATCCAGCAAGCTCTAAGGTGGCTGTATAAACGTCTCCAGAATCTTTTACGCTAGCGCGTATTAAATTGCTGTCTCTTGGTTCAAAAAATTCTTCAAATAGTGTTTTTCTCATACTTCTATGTTAGCATATGTTGTTCCAGTCTTATTTTGCTTATATATGGGAGAAAATGCCATCAACGGTATTTGAGTAGGTCATTTTTTCTGCCAACTTTCGTCCCTCGGTGTTAATCTGTCCCGCTTTTGATTCAGCTTTCTCCATAGCGGCGATAACCTGCTCTTCTTCCCAATTATAGAAATGTCCTTGATTAAAAGATATACCTTTCTTAAAGAAGGCGTCATCATAACAATCAAACTTCCCACTTGATTCAACTAATATGCTGTTGTTATCAGTTGCCCAATCTTTGTGAGAGGTTTCATTAAGGACAACACTCCACTTGCCAAGGCAAGTAGCATTAAACGCTGGAAGATTCCATCCTTCACCGCCACTTAATCCAGTTAAGTCAATGTCAATTGCATTTAAAAGCTCATTAACTTCAGAGTTTTTTTCCAATCGTGGTAAAAAGTTTACATTTGTGTATCTTTTCCCCCCAAGAGTTTGTTCAAGAACTCTTTGCATCCCCTCTGGCTTGAAAAAGGGGTTGGTAACACAGCAGGTTAACTGGTATTTATTATTGTTACCATATTTTTTTAACCAAGCTTGAATGATTCTGCCTGTGTGCTTGCGCTGCTCAAATTTACCCATCAAACCAAAATGGACAACGCCTTCCAAAGCCTTCCCTTCAATGATTTTAAAATCCTCATCAAAACCTAAAGGCACAGACTCTGCATCTGTGCATCCTTTTTGTCTAAACGAGTCTCTTGAGTATGTAGAGCTGAAAATTGTTTTGGTTTGGCACTTGGCTATGTTTACCTCAACAGTTGTTGGGTCACTGCACTCGTAAAAAGTATAAAGATATTGTCGAGGGTTTTTTCTCTCCTCTGCTCCATCTAGGTGCCAAAGCTTAAGAGAGGGGATGTCTTCTCCTAGATAATTATATCTATTATTAATTGAGTCTTCTATATACTTTTTAAGGCCGTCTTCAATTGTAAAAGCGGAAAGATTGACTCTCCCCCTAGTGGGGAAGAGTCCCAAGTCGATCTCTCTTTTGTAAAACTCCCTTATTAGATTCAGCGATACATTGCCAAAACTAAGGTCGTTTATTGGAGCGTCTAGTAAGAGCTTCATTACTAGAAAGGCACATCTTCAGTTGAGAAAGATTCTCCCTTGGACTCAGAGCCTTCCTCTTTTTTGCCGCCAGAGCTAATGAATTTGAACTCTTTGCCCCGAATAAAATACTTGCTGTATTTTTTCCCGTCTTTCTCCCAAGACGATTGGCAAAGTTCTCCTTGAAGAAGGATTTGACGACCCTTGCTAAGATATTCGTTAGCGATTTCTGCTTGTCTGTTCCAAAGCTCGGCGTCAATGAAGCACTTGTTTTTGGAGTCCCCTTCAGAAATGCAGACTCTGATTTTGCAGACCTTACTATTATCTCTTACGTCACGGAGTTCTGGGTCTGTTACCAGATGACATGCGGTTACGATTGTATTATACATAATTTTTGTTTAGTTCGTTTCTAACTTTCTTAATGAATTTGTTGTGGATATTTATACACCCTTGAATGCTCATGTCAAGCTTTTCAGCTACAACTCTCCACGGAACGAGCTTATTGTTGGTTGTATTATATCGTATGTCAATGATTTTTTTAACTCTTTCGTCTTTTTCTTCATTTAACATATTTTTAAAGAAATTAAAAGACTCTACTTTAATCAAGTGTTGGCAGCTATCTTCCTCAGATGCTGGGTCATTCTTAATGTCCTCAAAACTTGTTTCCCTTCTTCTTTTTGCCTTACTTATGGCGTTAAGGCATTTCCATTTTGCTTCGTTAGCTAAGTATGTAGAAAATTTACTTTTGCAATCTGGGTTGTAGTTTAAGGCTGCGATAAAAATCGTGTGATCCTTTTCCTTCATGATAGTGTCCCTATCTATCAATGAGTTTGGGCTTTTAGTGAACTGATCGACCACATACACATAAATCCCAGAATGCCTCTCTATTAAAGAGGTCAAAGAATCTCCACCATCGCCGTTTTTTATTCTGTTTATAAGGGACAAGTCGCTTTCCATAAATCAAGTGTTTCCTCTGTTAAGATGCTGTTAAGTATCTCATGAGAAACGGATTTTAAAATATAATCTCTGTTTTCTTTTTTAAGGTCAGCTAATGAAAACTTAAGATTAACTGACTGTCTAAGTTTTTTATTCTCTTCTTCTTCGTATTTGTTGGCTGGATTCGCGTTTGGCCTACTTAGCATGACCGACACTCCGTTGTTGTTCTGAATCCAATCAAGTTCGTTTGTAAACCTTAAGTCAGATATAATGTTTACCTGATCCTCTTTGAGAGAGCTTTGCAGTTTCTTAACCCAAACATCTTCATCTCTACCTCTCATTATATCCGTTCCCCAGAAAACCAAGAAAGGTCTTATAATATCTTTCTCTTTTTTGTCTTCTGTAAAAGCGGATATACCCAACTCTCTTAATAGGAAATCATCAACTGATTGTCTTAAAGCGTTAGCAAAAGAAACCTTTTCAGCTTTTATGTTCAGCTCCGCTAAAATACTGACTAGGTTGTTAGCTAAAGTATCTTTGCCAGATCTAGCATTCCCGCCGATACCTATAATTTTCTTTTCTAAGTCCATTATTTAAAAACTTCGTTTATTGATTTCATCATATCAGAAGACTGTTTGTGTTTTCCCATGTTTGACAAAACTAGAGGCGTATACACAAAAAATCTATTCTCTTCATTGTCGCACTCACTCACATCAATCAGATATGGGAGACTGGAAGGATTTTCTTTTTCTAGGAAGTTTGTAGCCGCCTCTACTGGGTCTGACGCTGAACCAGTGTAAGAATAGTTTCCGAAAGTTATTTTGAAATTTTTGGATTCATCATCCATGAATTGATTATGGGCCATATTCCAACAAAGTCTAGTATTTTGTGAAAAAAAATCTTCATTATTTATATACTATTTTTAACAACCACGTTTACGCAATCAATAACTTAGAGTTGTTTTTTAGCGGTTACGCGATTGATTTTAATCAATTTCCCGAAAAGCAATCAGAACACGTTCTATTATAAGAATCTGTAAATTTTTGTCGAGAAAAAAATTCGAGAATTTTTCACTTGAGAGTGATCCAAGGGTGGGTATTGTGTAAGAATATACAGCGATGATTTTTGAAGAGCAAGTATCTAGGAAACCGGACCACTACCCTTGGGCAGAGGATTTTATTGAGGCAATGCATAACGGATTTTGGACGGACAAGGAGTTTAGCTTCTCCTCTGATTTGCAAGATTTTAAGGTGTCTCTGAATGAGCAGGAACGAGAAATAATAATCAGAACTCTTTCCGCTATCGGTCAAATAGAGGTGGCCGTAAAAAAGTTCTGGAGTAAACTGGGTGACAACCTGCCTCATCCAAGCTTAACCGATCTTGGATACGTCATGGCTAATATTGAAGTTATTCACAATAATGCCTATGAGCGTCTTTTGGAGGTTCTTGGCCTACAGGATGTTTTCGAGAAAAACCTTGAGTTAGACTTTATTGAGGGTAGGGTTAAGTATCTGCGTAAATATACACACAGGTTCTACAAGGACTCTAAAAAGCAGTATGTCTACGCTTTAATTCTTTTCACTCTTTTTGTGGAAAACGTGTCTTTGTTTTCTCAGTTCTACATTATTAACTGGTTTGCAAGAAACAAAAGCGTTCTTAAGGATACTGACCAACAAGTAAAATATACCCGCAACGAAGAAAACCTTCATGCCCTTGCAGGAATCAAGATAATCAACACGATCCGCGAGGAACACCCAGAGCTTTTCGATGAAGAGCTAGAGAACAGGATCATCCACGAAGCAGAGCAAGCTTACATCGCTGAAAGCAAGATTGTGGACTGGATGATTAATGGGATTCAAGAAAAAGGTCTTTCCGCTCCAGTTGTAAAGGAATTCATAAAAAACAGAATCAACGATTCCCTAGAAAAAATCGGCTTTTCGAAGTGTTTTGAGATTGATAATTCACTTCTGGAAGATACAATGTGGTTTGAAGAGGAACTATTGGGGAACAACGCGACAGATTTCTTTTATTCAAGACCTGTTGAGTATGCCAAAAACTCACAAACATTTGACGCGGAAGATTTATTTTAATGAAAAAATATTATTGGCTAAACGAGGACTCAAGAAAGTTTCTTGAGAGAGGTTATCTAAGAGAAGGAGAGACACCAGAGCAAAGGATAAGGGATATAGCTGAAAAAGCTGGAGGGTATCTCGGCTTAGATGGTTTTGCCGACAAATTCGAAGAATACATGGCCAAAGGCTACTATTCTTTGGCTAGTCCTATATGGGCAAACTTTGGTCGCGAGAGAGGTTTACCTATTTCTTGTAACGGCGTTTACGTTGCTGACGAAATGAACGCGATACTTGAAAAACAAGCTGAAGTGGGTATGCAAACAAAGCATGGTTCTGGCACTTCCGCATATTTTGGAGAACTAAGAGGTCGAGGCGCTTCAATTAAATCAGGAGGCGTTTCTTGCGGCTCGGTTCACTTCATGGAGCTTTACGATAAGGTTACCTCTGTGGTATCTCAAAGCAATGTAAGGCGTGGATCTTTTGCCGCCTACCTTCCAATTGATCATCCAGACATTTCAGAATTTTTGAGAATAAGAAGCGAGGGACATGCGATTCAAGACATGTCTTTTGGGATTACAATCACTGACGATTGGATGGAGTCAATGATTAATGGGGACAAGGAAAAGAGAAAAGTTTGGGCGCAAGTGATAAAGAAGCGTTTCGAGAGCGGATATCCTTATTTGTTTTTTCAAGATACGGCTAATAAATCAGCCCCGAAACACTACAAAGACAAAAACCTTAAAATATATGCCAGCAACCTTTGCAATGAGATCAGCTTGCCATCAAGCCCTGACGAATCGTTTGTCTGTTGTTTATCATCTTTAAACTTAGTAAATTACTCTGATTTTATAGGAACTGATGCCGTTGAGTGTCTCGTCTATTTTCTAGACGCCGTTATGCAGGAATACATTGATAAGACATCTGGCATACCATTCATGGAGGCTTCTCATAATTTTGCTAAAAACCACAGAGCTTTAGGAATGGGCGTATTAGGCTGGCACTCTTGGTTACAAAAACAAAACATAGCGTTTGAAAGCATGGAGGCAAAGGCTCTAAACGCTAAAACCTTCAAGGTAATAAAAGACAAGGCAAATAAGGCTACCAAGAACCTAGCCAGTCTTCTTGGCGAGCCAAAACACCTAAAAGGTTACGGGGTTAGAAATGCCACCACTATGGCGATAGCCCCTACAACTAGCAGTTCATTCATTTTGGGGCAGGTGTCTCCATCAATAGAACCTCTAAACTCTAATTATTTTGTCAAAAACCTAGCAAAAGGTAAGTTTACATACAAAAACCCATATCTGGAGAAACTTTTAGAAAGTAAGGGCAAAAACAACACGAAAACTTGGAAGTCAATACTGGTCAAAGGGGGGTCTGTTCAACACCTTGATTTCTTAACAGAAGACGAGAAAAATGTTTTCAAGACATTCGGGGAAATATCTCAGAAAGAAGTTGTAATACAGGCTTCTCAAAGACAAAAACACCTAGACCAAGGACAATCACTGAATTTAATGATTCCCCCGAAAGCCTCCCCAAAAGAGATAAATGAACTTCTAATTTTTGGTTGGGAACAAGGGTTAAAAGGCTTCTATTATCAAAGAAGCGCAAACCCAAGCCAAGAACTTGCTAGATCTATAATGAATTGTGCTTCATGTGAAGGTTAAATTTCATTTTTTTCATTTTTAAGTGTAATATTTTCAAATGGACCTTGATTTTTCAAAGAAAATTAAAGAACTTCTTGAGTCGAAGGCTGCTGGCAGACCCGGACCAAAAAGCGGAGCGCAAACCCCAGCGGAGCCACATGAAAGAAAAAAAGGTTCTGACAAGAATAAAGAAGGTAGCGCGGCCAACGAAAAAAGTTATTCAAAAATTACTTTTTCTGAAAAAGTAACCAACTCTTTAAAGGAAAAAGTTAGAAAACATAACGAAAAACACTCTAAAAAGGTCACCCTTGGGATGCTTAAAAAGGTTTACAGAAGAGGCGCTGGAGCCTTTTCTACTAGTCATAGGCCGGGTCAGACAAGAGGCTCTTGGGCTATGGCTAGGGTAAACATGTTTCTCAAAATGATGAGAGGAGGCAAGGTTAAAGAGTCTTACCGTAAAGCCGATCAAGATATCGCCAAAGCTTCCGATCAAGAAAACTCCTTAGCTAGTGTTGATTTTTGGGAATATGAGGACATTGAGTTAGATCTCGCGAGAATTGATTTAGTTAAGGCTGGTATAGACGTTTGGGACCAAGATCAAGAAGCTGAAGAGCTTGAATATTCTGAGGCTCAAAAAAAAACTCTGAATAAGCCTTTTCGCTTACCTAAAGGCTCAAATAAAAAATTTGGCGTTTACGTTAAAAACCCAAAAACAGGGAACGTGATAATGGTCAAGTTTGGAGATCCCAAGATGGAGATCAAAAGAGACGACCCAGCTAGAAGAAGAAACTTTCGCGCTAGACATAAGTGCGATCAAGCTAAAGACAAAACAACTCCACGTTACTGGAGCTGTAAATTCTGGACTAAAAAGCCAGTTAGCAAAATGACTTCTAGCGAGGCTGTTGAGTGGGATGATGAGGAGATTATCTCTGAGTGGGGATGGGACGAGTCCTCTTTTGCTGAACAAGAAGAGATATTCTCAGAAAATCCAGACTTAAAAGAAGTCAAACATATTGTTGAAGAAGACGAGCTATAGTATATAATCATGCGTTAGCATGTCTAATACTATAGCAGTATACTCTCTGTGGCGCGACAGCGAGCCGCATATTGACAGAACCCTCAAACAATTTGAAGACCTAGAGTCTTTAGATTATGAGTTTGAGTATTATTTTTACGAAAACGACTCTGAGGACAACACGGCCAGTATTTTGATTGACTGGACATCTAGCAGAGAAGGAAATCTGCTAACAGAAAGAATTAATACTAAAAAATTCGGCAGAACAACGGACATGGAAAGAATGAAAACCATGTGCGATTTAAGAAACAGGTGTAGGAATTTGGTTTTAGGTTCCCAATCTAAATACACAGTCTTAATTGACTCAGATATTATTTTCAATAAAGAGAACCTATTAAAACACATAGAAACAATAGAGAGCTTGGATGATGCGGCAATGGTGACACCAAATATTAGGCAGAATATCCCAGATTTTGTTTATGGCTTAACAGAAGATTCTTATTATGATGTTTACCCTCTTTTTGACAGGTTTGGCTCTCAAGGCTTATACTGGACCGATTGCCCGTTACAAAACGGAATAGATAGAATGAATTGGTCTCTAGGAAAACCAGTTAAGTGTAACTCTGCTTTTGGTGGGTTTTCTTTAATTAAAACAGATATACTTAAAAAGGTAAAATGGTCAACAGATGGAGCATGTGACCATGTAAACTTCTGCAAGGAAGTCAATGAGTTCGGATCTATTTATATAGACCCTCTGAACAAAGTGTTTGCAAATATTGATTTAAGCAAATACAACCTGAAAGATTTTGAACATAGAGCAAAGATGCAATTAAATGGACAAGTCTAATATTAGCGTAATAATACAAGGGCCGATTGACGAAAGAACCTATGAGTCGATAGATAGCTATTCTGACCAAGGTTTTGGAGAGATCATAGTATCCACTTGGGAGGACGAGGATTTGTCTCTTTTAGACAAAACAGATAAAGAATATATTTTAACGACTTCTGCTTATCCAAAACACTTAAAAAAAATTAACAATCAAGGCTCTAGGTTTTTTCAATCTTTTACCACTTGGAAGGGCTGTCTGTCTGCTAGCAAACAGTTTGTCCTTAGAACAAGGAGCGATGAACTTTACCCAGATCTTTCTAAGTTTGTAGAAAACTGGGCTAAATATCCAGAAAGAGTCCATACAACTAACAACAGCTTTTGGAAAAAACACAATCTTTGTTTCTCTTGTCACATGTTTGGCGGTTTAAAAGATGTTATAGAAAAGGGTTGTGCATTAGTGGTGTTACACTCTGAAAGAAAAATATATCCAAATTTAGAAATTGCTTACCCAGAGCAGTGTTTTGGTGTATTTTTTATGTTTGTTTTAGGACACAATGTTTTTGAATCAGACTGGAAAAAAATATTTTACGATAATATATTTATTACACCCTGTTCAGATTTGCCGGGTCATCTACATTCTGGACAGACTCTTACCTCGTTCAACTTTAAGAGAGTTCCTGATTATCCAAACAATAGAAAAGATTACAATGAGGATGTGAGTTCTTTTTATAGCGATATTGAGGAACTTATTTCTTGAGATAAAATTATAAAATACTAGTATCATACAATGAAAAAGACCTTTGTCATAGCAGAAATTGGTATCAACCACAATGGTGATTTGAACACAGCTAAGAGGTTGATTGACATCTCTGCGGCGGCTGGTTGTGACGCTGTTAAGTTTCAAAAAAGAAACCCAGATGTTTGTGTTCCTGAAAAACAAAAATCAGTTATCAGACAAACCCCTTGGGGTGAGATGACTTATTTAGATTATAAAAAGAAAATAGAGTTTGAGAAGGAGGAGTATGACCAGATAGACGCTCACTGTAAACAACATGGAATCTCTTGGAGTGCCTCGCCTTGGGATATAGACAGTTTAGATTTCTT
>CEUI01003086.1_pt1 | contig 23475 bp, 12 predicted proteins | sample 531411 | NCBI WGS metagenome assembly CEUI01 (sample SAMEA2622841, study PRJEB7988) | marine metagenome | isolation source: saline water (ENVO:00002010), including
GGTTTTAATAATTCTTTAGCTTTTTGATGACCAAATACTTTTACCAATGCCTTTACTAAAGCATCTTTTCTACCATCAATTCTATCTCCACCAGTAAAGTGTTCGATCCATGTTTCTAGTTCAGGCCTACCTTTATTAACTATCTCTTCGTATGATTTCTTTAACTGTTCTTTTAACTGTTGATCTTTTTTAGCTTTTTCTGGAGTATAACCTTTGTCACCTAGTTTTATATTTTTCCATTGACCCCAATCTAACTCTAACTTAACCCCATTCTTTAAAAATACCTCTACTCCTGCGGCACTTTTATTTAAAGTAGAAGGAGCTAATAAACCAACATCAATAGCACTTTGAATATTACGTTGATTAGTTAATCTAACAACCTTAGTGGCGAAAATATTATCACCCCTTTTTTGCATGGCAACTAAATCTGAAACAAATATACCATCAAATAATAAATCAAAGTTTGATTCATGGAAATTCTTATACTTTTCTCCAGTTCCTATTTCATTTTTAACGTCTTTAAATGCTTCGGTTATATAATGTTGTTCCAAAGTACTTAAAAACTCCTTAGATGTGATCTGAGGTAGTTCAGTTCCCCATATTTTTTTAACAGCGTTATCTATAGACTCATTGAGTTTTTCTGTTAAATTTATCTGGTCTAAAAGTGTTGAGGTGTTTTGTTCTGTTTTTATTTGATTAGATATCTTTTTACCATCAATGTTATCAAACGTTTTTTCTCCAGAATCTATTTTGTCTAATATCTCTTCTGAGAATTCTGATTTAAAACCTAATCCACCAAGATCAGCCGAAGTTTCGATACCCATCTTCTCAGCCGTTGACTGCGCTCTTTGTATCGCTATTTGAGATACATGACTATCAAGACTTTGTCCACCTTTTTTTAATTTAGAAACATCTAAACCAGTTAGAACATACATAGCTATGTCTGTTATAACCTCGTTTTTAAAATCTTTAGTTGTTAACCCACCTTTATTTACAATAGGGTTCCACAACTTATTTGTTAAGTAATTTACTATTGGAGCAACTTCTTGACCAAATATACCGTTTTGCAAGTCGGTAACAGGCACATAGTAGTTGCCATCTTCACTTGGTTTTTTGTTAGCTTTTTTAAACGTTTCAATCTCAAGTTTTGTTGCTAGTCTAACGTTTAAGGTTTTGTTTATCATTTTACTGATATCACCATTGTATCTATTTATCAATCCTTCAATGTTGCTTTTCGATGCAGCATATTTTATATTTGCATCGCCTTGAGCATCTGAGAATTTTAATATATCTTCTTTGGTAACTTTTTCAGTTGAAAATGATTCTATTAAATCATAAAGTAATTTAGCAGATTTTTTAACTTGAGTTTCATATTCCTTACTACCCTTTTTAGCGGTGATATTAATATCATTATATCCTTTCTTACCAACATTAGGCGCTATGTATCTATATAGGTTATTAAAGTATTTTGAAAAAATATTGTCAAGTTGTTTTGTTTTTTTAATCTCACCAGGTTTTAATAAGTCACCTAATACAGTTATGTATTCTTCGTAGTTACTATTTTTAACCCTACCGTCTTCCTTATAACCTCTTTCTTCCATAGCTTTTTCAAGAGTGTTTCTATCTTTGTAACTTAGGTTGTTTATCATTAAGTCTATAACCTCTTTGCCACTTTTTGATATATTACCTTTTTTAGTTTTAAAGATTTTACGGAAAATAAAATGCAACAACTCGTGACTAAGCTCGGTCGTACTTCTGTTGTCGCGCATAGCGTCAACATTGATATAGATTTGATTTCCACGTATAAAAGCTGTTGCTCCTCTTTGTTTTTTAATCCAATTATCAATTTGTGATTGAAGTTTCTTTAGGGCTTTTGCTTTGTTTTCTGGATTTGTTAGTTTGTCAATAGCATCAAACTTTGGTTTAAACTTTTTTCTAGCGTTTATTCTCAATGCTTGATAAAACCTAGTGTTATTAAGTTTATATATATCAGCTCCTAGTCTTTCAGCTAATATTGTTTTTAATTTTAATTCACCCTCTAGTTGTTTCCCAAAGTCTTTTGCGCTTTTCTCTAGTAACTCAACTAAGTTGTTTAATAATTCTTTTTGTGTGTTCTCAAGTTGTTTTATTTTTGGTTCAAGAATTGGCTTTAAGCTTTCATCTTCTTTTATTTGCTTTTTCCAACTTTCAATTGTATTATTATTTCTATAATACTGAGAGTTTTTATAAAAGAAATCTGTTCTTTCAGGACTACCAATAGAACTTTTACCACCACCTAATTCATTAGCTTGTTTAACGGTGTTTTGTAAGAAGTCATAATAGTTTTCTAACTTAATACCTAGAGACGAACTAGGATTTATTCCCGCTCTATATAAAACTTCAAAGTATTCAGCTTCAGTTAATTTACCTAAAGCTTCCATGTCCTCATATGTTTCTGATCCTTCTTTAACTCTATTCATCACAGACTGTTTGTTTTGAACATCCACAAACTTAGCGTTTAAATCATCTGATTTTATTTTGTCTTTTAATACAGTTGCTTTAGATTCAACTAGTTGATTATATATGCGTAGATTTCGTATATCTTCTTTTACTTGTAGAGTTTGTTTGTTCTTTTGTTTTTCGCTAAGTTTTTTATCGTTCTTTATATTTTCAAGTAATTTGCTTTCTAGTTCTGTTAAACCCTTTTCGTTTAAATACTGATCGTTCTTATCTGTTTTAATTTTTAATCTTTTAGCAGCATCTAAATATATTTGTTGCTTAGGATCTATTCCCCATATAGTTTTATCTATAATAGCTTTAGCACCTCTTAAACTAAACGTCTCTCTACCTTTCATTATTGAAAAGAAAGATGCTGTGTAAAGTAATTGCTCTAAATCCGTTAGGTTTTTAAAGTTCTCATCTGTTATTTGTCCCTCTTTGATCAGTAGGTTAACTGCTTCAGCAAAATTTAACGTAACAGCTGCTGCCGTACCACCACTCGCTGCTTCTATTGGTGGTAAAACTATTCTACCCAAAGATGTTTCAGATGCTTGATTTAAATATCTAGCTGTTGTTACTACATCCTTATAACTACTATTAACAGCTTTATCCCACATCGCTTTATTAAAAACTCTTGTGACACTAGTACCTATTCCAAAAGCCATAGGTGTTATTGGGTTGATTTCAAAACTTTCCGTTTCTCTATTATAGTGAAGCGTGTGACCTTTCCAAGCGCCTCCGGTTGCCCATTCACCTAAACCCTCCGCTGTCGCCCATTCTAAAGTTGTAGCGGTGGCAGGAATTAATACAGTATTAACAGCATGCTTAGTGGCAAAACCACCACCCTGTGTTAATCTATGTCCCCATTGTACCAATTTGCCTCTAGCAACAGCACCACGAAGTGGAGTCATAAGAATCCCAACCTCTATTAATATAGGTAACATACCAGCTCCAACGTCTGAAATACCTTCAACTATTCTTCTACCAGTTGAACCCTTATATTGATCAAGATCTTCTACAACACCTAAATCATCTTTTAATATTTGTTTAAAAACCTCATCTGTTTGATCTCTAGTCATTTCATCACCACCTAAATTTGTTTGAAACAAACTTTGAGAAGCTTTATCTAATAGCTCCTTTAAAACACCTTCTTGAGGTAGATCTTCTAATCTAGAATTTAATTCAATAGCTCTATTATAGGTTTTGTATTTCCTCAGTGTATCATTAAATCTATGTGCAGCCGCTGATTTACCAGCAATCTCAGTCGGAACCTCATAGTGTGGTAAATCTTCTTTACCAAAGATAAATTTATCAACAGCGTTTTGTGAGTCACCGGGTTCAAAATCATAATCTAATAAATCAAAGAAGTCGTTTGTTTTAACAATTCTTTGGATAGCTTGAATGTCATTGTTATAGCTATCTTGATTTATATCAAATGGTTTAATTCCACTTAACCTTTTCCACCAAGCTATTTCCTCACCAACTTCATCTTTGTTCTCAAGGATAACATTAGCCATTTCTATTATTTGAGTAGATAATTCTCTTCTACCTTTTAGTAAATCCTCTCTTTTAGAATTGTGAGCTAAATCTGATATTTCATCAGCATTCTCGTAATACCACCAGTCTAATTCTGGTTCAACTATTTGTTGTTCACCATCTTTTTCCGTAGTATAAATAGGTTTACCATGTTTGTCTTTAACGAATTCGCCGTCTTCACCTAGTAAAGGTTTGTAGCCTAATTTAGTTATTAAAGCTTCTCTTTCTTTTATAGCGTCATCTTTAGAACCAAAATCAGGGTCTTTAACTAATCCATATTTTTCTTCTCTAGTTTCAATAAATCTGTCTAGTTCATATAACCTTCTATCATCTTTATTGAAAAACTGCCATGATCTTGAAGATAGATAATCGTCGTATTCACTTTCTCCACCAAATTGATTTATTTTTTCTTTTAATCTATTTTTAGCGTTTAAAAATAAGTTGGCTTCCCTCATTCTGGTGCGCATGTCCCAAAGTGCTTCATATGATATAGTTCTACCATCTGAGAACTTGAACTTACCATTTTTAAAATCCGCTGCTTTTTGTTGTTCTATAGAAACTAAACCATCTTCATACTCTTTTTGTACACCTTGATACTCATTTAAAGCGTCTGCAAAATCATTTTTATTTTTAGTTCTATTGTCAAACCAAAACTTATTCATTGGTATAGCTTCTAATATCTCCCTATCTGTAAACTCCTCATACTCACTATCAACCTCTCTATCAATATATATTTTTATATCCTCTAGAAATTGATTTAATTTTTCTGGATCAGGCTCAGCGTTATCCATTGACATATCGTAATGATTAAACCTGAATTTTTTCTTTTTACCATCTACATCTACTACTATATCTTCGTTTGCAGCAGCTATATTATATGGTGACTTAAAACTCACACTTTTAACCTCTGGATTATCTTGTGTCCAAGAATATTTATCGTTAAGATATTTAGTTATATTGTTATCCCAAGTTTGACCACTAAAATCAACAGCACTTTTACCGGTTGTGTTATCGACTTGCATCATGTCATTGACCGTAGGATGCTTAAACCACTCGTGTTGTTTTTCTAAACCCTTTTTAAGATCTTGTGATACCAAAGAACCATCGCCCAAAGGTAAGTCCGTAATGTTTGCTTGATTGTTTTGAGGTTGGATCACCTCCTGATTCGATGCTGTATTGTTTTGCTCCACAGTCGCATCTTCTGTAGAGCCTGTTTGGTTTCCCGACTCATCAGATTTTAAAGTCGCTGTTAAACCTTTATCTATTAGTTCAGCTTGAAAAGCTGCTTCCTCATCTGGTGACACTCTTTTTTCTCTGCCATCAGACAAAATATATATTTTATCTTCCATACTGTTTCGTTAGTTACCCGTTGTTTTTATTTTTATAAGCTACCTGGAACGTACTTATTTTTTTCATCGATTGTTATTCGATTTTGTTTTTCGTGTTGCGCTACAACCTCAGATTGAGTTTTAACACCTTTTGGTCTTGGTCTATTTTTCACACCCATCATCCATTGGTTTTTCAAATAACCTGTATAATAAGTAGTTAATTCGTCTTCAAATTGATTTTTCCATCTCTCATCATTAATAATGGAGTCTGCTATTATTGTAGCATCCTTGCGGTTTTTCCAAGGCGTGGTTTTTATAATTTTTTCAATAATATCATCATAGAATATTCTACCTGGAATCATTTCATCATATGCTAATGATTGTATATTTTTAGATTTCTTAATTACACCAGCTCTTATTTGTCTTTCTGCTGCTTCTTGATTAAAAATTAAGTTGTCCATTGGGTTTGTTTTAGCAGATTGAGCTAACCAGTTATTACCCATTGTTGTCAAGACATCTTTACTTGTGTTGTCTTTTAATCTTATCATCTTTTTTAAATTAGGTACAGATACCCATCTCTGCCCATCAGATTCAACAATAGTGTTTAACTTTTCCATGTTTTCATCCAACTCCTTTTTAACATCACTTGTCAAATTTGGACTACCATAGTATTTGTTTAAATCGCGCATTCTTTTTTGCGCTACGTATTTTGTTTTAAAATCAGGCATTACAATACCTAGTTCATCTTTATCTGTACAATTTAAGTTTTCAGGACATATTTTCTGCACTAATCTTGGCTCGTCTTTTAACAAAGACATTACAGCTAAACCTTGTTCTCCATCAACCCATTTAGCCATTAATTGATTAGTATTAAAAGCTGAAGCTAAATCTTGTCTAAAAGCTTTATATTCTTTAACAACCTCCGCTTTAGTATTTAAATCTCTAGTAACAAGAGCTTTGGTTTTTTTATCACCATCAATAAATTCTAATCTTCTTTCGTTTATGTGGTTATATAGGTTATCGTACTCAGACGCTGGAAGTTCACCATCTGTATCTAGTATTCTAGCCACATGTAGTTTCATTTGGTATTTAGGATCAAACAAGTCTAGCGGATCTTCGCTAGCGTGTTTGCTTAAATCTATTTGACCTATCGTGTTTTCTATTGGATCTTGACTTTCTCTACTCATAATAAAATTTTATACTAAACCTGGACAAGGTGGACCAGATGGCGGCGCAGGACTTGATCTTGTTACTGGAGATGGGGGTTTTATTCCACCAGCTCCGGGCGGTTGAACTAGCATATTACCTATGGAATCTACGCCACCAGCAATCGCATCCCATTTAGCTTGTTGAGCAGCAGCAGCTTGCTCTCTATAGGCTGCAGTTTCAGCTTGAGACATTCCAAGTAGAGTTCCTGCTTTGTCTTTTTCAGCATTTCTAGACCACACTTCTCCTTCTCTTTCTTTATACTGAAGGTTTCTAGCCATATTTCGCTCTTTCATTTGGTTTTCTTTTTCTTGCATACCAATACTAGATCCAGCTTGCTGAGAAGCTACTTGCCCTTCAGCCGCTAAAGCAGCGGCAACCCCAGCCACACCAGAACTACCGGCGGCTTCACTAGCTGCGGACATTTGACCTGCTTGTCTTTGAGCTAATTGTTGTGTCTCTAGATCAAATTGTCTTTGATCAATAGTTAAGTCTTCCATTGTGTTCTCCATATTAGCATACGGATTGCTAGTATCTAGTTGAGAATATGAATCTTTAAGTTGATTCATTTCTTCCCTAGCTTTTGCTTCTTTTCTTTCCGCTTCCTTTTTAGCTTTGTTGGCTGATACTGCGCTAACAGCTGAACCAGCTACTGCTAAACCTATACCTACTGCTATAAATGACATGATTAATCGTAGTTATAAGGATATAATCCTTGAGTGTTAGTGCCTCCGTGATCGTGCGTTGGATCGTATGAACCATATTCAGCGTCAAGTGTACCTGGTTTACCCCAAACTTCTTTTCTCCATCTATTTCTTAAATTTCTTCTTTTCTGCTTGTGTCTATCTCTTTCGTGTTCTCTTCTATCGTATCTTTCTTTCCAGTCACCATATTTATCGTGTGATCTGACTGTTTTTTTAGCTCTATCACTATCTTTTTTTAATTGAGCAGCAGCAGATCTGTTGACTGTTTTTTCAACACTATCAACCATGTCGCTAAACGCTCTAGATTTAGCTATAATAGCATATTTTGCTGTATCATTCGCCGAAGCAGCTTTACCAGCTCCCTTAACTAATATGGCGTCTGTTTTAAAAGGACTTTTAGATTTCGGTTTAGTGTAAGGCGAGTATCCTTTTTCTTTTTTCATAAAAGGCATTCCAACCTTCGCCATCATACCCATGTATCCAGGTTGTCCAGGACCTCTTCCTTTACCAAGACCTAATGGATCTGGACCCCCTGACATTGGTCCTCCACCAGCACGCATCATACCTCCAGCCATTCCAACACCAGGAACACCAGTTGCAACTCCTCCTCCACCTCCGCCAAATACACTACGCGCACCTTTACTAACAGCGCCACCAATACTACGTAGTGCTTTTCCTAAAAATTTATATGGAGACGCGTTTCCTGATCTCATTTTAAATGGAACAGCACCTCTGCTTTTACTTGTTCTTGCCATATTCTTTATATTTTTTATATTCTTCGTAGCTTAATGCTACAATTTGTTTTTCTAATTCTTCAACATCTTCGATGTTATCTGGATTTTTATGTGTGTTGTACCAATGTGAATCCTCGTGAGCATACAGTATTCTTTTTTCTCCAGGTTCAGATATTATATAACACGGAGCTTTGTATTCTTTAACTCCTGATGAGCTAGCTACGCTCAAATGACCTTTTAGCAGAAAACACATGTGTCTATGTTTATGTATCGCTCCTATAACTAAATATCCTTGATACATTGTCATTCTCCTAATGTAAACGCCGTCCATGAAAAAATTGTCTATCGGCATTTGATCATTATCGTTTACTATTGGTTTCTCTTTTGTCCCAGCAACTATCTTATGCCCATCTGCTATGGATTTTAAGTCGTTCTCTAGTTTTGTGACAGCTGTTTCAAAGTTTTTACCAATACCAAAGTTTGGTATTTTTTGTAACTTACCCATTTAATTAAATTTAACTAGGTATATAGTTACATTTTTTAACGATTATTTACTACTTTCACCCACATCACAACCAACTGAAAATAGTTCAGCTTTCTTTCTAGAATCATTGACAAACTTAAATTCAGCATAGTAACCTATAGCGTTTGCTTCGTTAACCGTCCTATCTTTACTAAAAAAGAAAAAATCATTCTGAGAGGGCAATGGGGTTAAGTTACTTATATAACACTTCAATATAGCTTTATAACCAAGATCACTACCAAATACTGTTAAATTATCTGGTGTAGGAACAGTATTTCCATCAGCGTCTTCATATGTTATTGTTTTTATAGTACCTATTGTTGTTATATTCGTGTTATCTGTATGTGTTTGAAAACCACCACTAACCAAGTTAACTGGTATATAATGAGCTATATCACCTGTTTGAACTGATGCGTTTAGTGGTGCTGGTAGCGTTATTATTACTTCTGCCATATTACGTTATTGTTATTAAGTTAGCTAAATCTATATGCATAGTCACGTCTTTCGTTCCATAGTTTTGAACTCTAAATATTAAATCTATAGTTGCTTTTCCATTGGCGACACCTCCGTTAGCCGATAAAACAGGAGTATTATAACTAACTAAATTTAATACACATCCACCATTTTCGGCAGATTCACTGTTTGACCAATCACTACTTATTGTAGCTGATTCCTCTGGGAAAGTAGATCCCGGGGAAAATTTAGGTCTTCTATCAACAGTTATCGCGTGACTAGCTAAAACAGTGTATGTTACAGATATTAACTCTAAATTACTGCCACCATTTAATTGAGGACCCGTGGTTTCATTAACAACTAAAGGTCTTTCTTTTGTACTGCTTATATGACCATTATTGTAGTTACCTGTGTAGTATCTAGTTATGTTATTACTTCCTGTCATAGAAACACCATTTAAAGTAACAGTTCTAACACCACCACTACCCACATTGCTTATCGTAGCTGATAATGTTAGCTTAGGATTAATATATTGAGTTATTATTTTACTATAAGCTCCACTGTAACCATCGCTTACAGTAAAATCTTTCCAATAATCAAGCTTGCTATATCTATTAGCATTAAAACGACTAGTAACCAAATTAGGGAATACATGTATACCATGTCTTGTTGTTGAATTAACCGCTGGGTATTTTTGTTTTAAAATATATTGACCATTTGTTGATAGAGTGGCTCTTATAGCTTTCGCCTCTCCAATAGGTGTATTAACTTGTATATTTTCAACGCCATAAGTTTCACTATTTGGTGTAAGTTTTTTTGAATAAACAGATGGTGTTGTTACCTTTTCAACGTACCCAATGTCTTTACCGTCTGCGTCAACCGAATCTATAAGAGTTGTTGTGACAATAATTACACTCGCTTCCGGGTGTCCCTTTATTTTTAAAGTTTTTGTTTGTTCAAAAGATTTAATAAGTTCACTTCCACAATCAATACTGTCTACACCTTTGATAATTGTTCTTATTGAAACTAGATCTTTGCTAGACAAATTAGTCATAGTGTAATCTGAACCAGTGGAGATCTTAGAGTTTTTAGTGGCCCTATATATTAAGTCATAAATATATTTAATCACATTACCATCAGCATCTTTCTCTATTGATCTTAGTTTAGTTGTTAATAAATTAGATACATTATTATTTCTTTTTTTTATTGACTTTCTAAGACCCGGAGCTTTAGTGAATTTTTTATTAGATGCAACATCAACAGTTAGTCTACCAACAACTTTGGATTTACCTTTTACTGATTTACCAGATATTGAAAATTTTATTTTATTACCAAATTCATTCTCTACTTTTTCACATTTAACTATAGTTCCGTTTAGTCCAACAACCTCTATAGAGTTATTATTAGACATTACTTCACTTACCGTGTCATTTGCTGTATTAGTTGTTGTGTATGTCGCCATTTTATTACTTATGTATTATCAATCATTATAGAAGAAGACCATGTTACTGTATCTACATTTTGCTCCGTAATAAGATTATTAGTTACTTTAATTTTAATTTTTATTTCTCTTATATCACTGTTCATGTTAGCCCAACCATCCAGTCCCTTTAAATCAACCAAAACACCATTACCTCCTAGTAAACCCTCAAAAGTTCCGCCAGCTTCCCAGACTGCATCGGCAATTGTTATATTTTGTTCTCCTTGTTGTAAAGATCCTATTATTAAAGGCCAAATATCTTGTTTTGTATCTACAAAATCTATTCTAGGTCCCCAAAGATCAGATATATTATTAACCCAAAAATCAAAATATGTATTATCAACATCATTTCCGCCAAGAGGATAGGGGGGATTTTGAAAATATAAATACTCTTCGTTATAATCCCAGCTAGCCCATTGTGTTATGTCAGAGTCTTGAGCGGTATATATTATAACATTTGGATTATCACAACCAACTGTTCTGCCAAAAAAACTCCAATCGTACCAGCCGGATCCACATGGTGGCACAAAAGAGCTATTCCCATATGATGGTGCAACGAAAATTTCTGGATTACCATCAGCACATCCCGGTTGTATTGCGCCGTCATTAGTTATTTCCACATTAAAATAATCAGCAAAATAGTTATCCAAAATTGCTTGAATTTCATCTTGTTGGTAGAAAGGTGTAGCAAGAGTAGCTAATTGATCGTTTACTATATTAACAGTACTAGTACTCAAAGCAGAACCACCACCATATACTCCCCTATGTAATAAAGGTCGTGTTGACTGATTGCCACACGAAACTTCTTGACCTGTTGAGGGATCTATAAGTTCACAAAACCATCGACCAATTAAATAACCATCATTTGGTCTTATTAAAAATGGCATAAAAGAGTCAAACGTTCTTATTGGTACGTTAGGAGCATTGGGTGGACATATTGCTTTTATTTTTGCTATTTTAGGATCGTTGGTTTCTATGTGTTCCCAGTTCCAATAATTCCCACCAGTTGCGTTCATATACTGGTTGTAGTCAGCAGATTGACCTTGTCCAGCTGTACCTAACATAACTGAAACAACATTAGCGTTACATTCTTCACCTTCTAGCTCGCACGTTATTACCAATTCGTTTGATTCATATGGTGATGGTATTAATCTCGCGTCTCCATCGATATCTAATACTAAGCTTATATCTGTTGAACCTATTGGATAGTTACCATTTACATAGCATCGAACGATCACCTCATTGTCAGTTGGAGGTGCAGTGCTTGGGTTTTCTTCAAAAACACTAGTATCAGTGCTATCCATTATCTGTACACCAGTTATACCAGGTGGAAAAGTTACTGTTTGTGGGTTACCTAAAACATTAGTTGAGGAAGCACCATTTACATAATACTTAATATGAGTAGTGCTATATACTTCTTCTCCCACAGGATATTCGACTATTGGGTAATTAGCAACTGTTATTTCTGAATTTGGTGTTAAGCCAGCAAAACTAAAATCACTAGCTAAAACAATGTGTGTAGCAGGATTAGCTGGAGATATTTTAAACTCTAGTCTTGACAGAAAAGGATCACTACCAACATCAATAATTCCATCAGGTGGAAAACCAATATTTGCTGGATAGTAATCATTTTCTGCAAAAACAGTATTTGTATTAACAGATATTACTGTTGGAGATGATATATAATTTACTGGCATAATATTTGTTTAATCATTATCTAACGTAATTGTTTCATTAAAGATAATGCCGTTATCCTGACCACAATCAGCGCATGGCATAGCCGAACCTCTTATTTTTATAACTAAATGTTTGTATCCAAAGTATTGATCCAGATTAATACCTCTCAAGCCGGGTAAAGTAACTTCTACAAAATTACCATCATAATCCATTGGATCTACATTATCTACATTAAATGGCACGAGGGAACCTGCCTGTGCTGTATCACCCGCTTGCCAATAGTAATTGGGATTTTGTTCAGGATCCTCTTCTAATTGGGGAGTTGTACCTGGATAACCTAGCCAAAATGCGGTTGGATTATCTAACTCTACGTTGTAGACATAGCTTCGCTCAACTGGGTTTTCTTGTGTGGATATGAGCATCGGATAAAATGGACCATTACTATAATTTTCCATTTGAACAATATCATCAACAGGATCTGTATATACCCCAGGAAAATTCGCATCACCATTACCATATTGAGTCTCTTCACACCACGGACAATTTGAATGTCCAAAATTATAACCCATCGCCGAATTGTATGTTTTATCACCTGGACCCCATCCAAACCAATCATTAAATGAACCAGTGTAGCTGTCAGTATTTGCATCTAAGTTTAACAAGTCTGGATCCCATCTACTTCTAAACCCAGATGGATTTTCAATTGGATCATCACGCATATGCATGGAATCCGCTAACCATAAATTACCTTGTAAATAGACGCTGCCTAATGAACCTAAATAATACCCCGGAGCAGTTGATCCAGCGTTCCAAATTTCTATTTGTTGCCTCCAAGCCACGTGCGGTGGAGAATACATTTCAACTTCACCAGTAACCAAATCTCTCATAGGAGCATTTATTAGATTAAAAGCACTAACACCTCTGTAACCATCATTGGTGTAAGGTGAATCAGGTCCTATTACAGCCCAATTTTGAGATGGAAAATTAGTGCCAAGAGGACCCGCACATGTTGCTGGTATTTGACCAATAATTGTATCGCTATTCCAGTTTGAGTTTATGAATTCAGAGAAATAATTATTTTCTTCTTCAAGAAAATAACTTTGTCCTTCTGGAAGTCGCTTTTGAAGAGGTATTCTATAGCTCATGTATTTCACTTGAACATTGTAGTAGTTCTCAAGAAGACCATCTGGAATTCCATCTTCACCCCAAAACCAATCCTCAGGCCAATATGGATTAAGATCTTTGGATGCATTAGCTAGTGGTGTCTCTACATATAAATTATGTCTAGATAAACTATAACCAGGGTTTGGAAATATATAAAAAGATGGAGCATCTGGACCAAAATCTCCTACATTATAGACGTTCCTATAACCTCCGATTCCTGCTTCACCATCTATTAAACCCGTGGCCCCTGGTGAGGTTTGAGTTATCGTAAGCGTATTACAGTCAAATATTCGTGACCACTGATCAATACCTTCTTCACCCTCGGGAACAAATTGCGGTGGAGTTAATACTGGATCTGTCCACCAAGCCAGCGCTGTGATATCAGTGTCAGGATAGTCAACGCGGCTATAACAATCACCCTGGTTAAATATTTGAGACCACGCACCTTGACTAAAACTTGCGTCATTAATAAAAGAATAGGTCATATCCATGTATTCACCATCATCATTAGTATAGTAAGCAGGAAAATCATCTAATCCATTATTTGGGGGAGTAAGTGTAAAATCACTGTTCAAAGACTTCACCCAATCTATTTCTTTTACCACTGAATTGTTTTCATTAGACAGACTAAGTTGCATTGCCCAATCGTCTACTCCTAGCTGTGGTTGTAGAACAGCACCGTCAACCGCTAGTAATCCAATACCCTCACCACTCAAGGTGGGCGCTATATCTGTGTAACCGTTAGGAACTCCATCCACAACTTCTATGATCCACTGCCACATATCCCCACTGGGAATAACACTTTTTGGAACTTTAAAAGCTGAACAAACTCTAAGATTACTGTTTTTTTCAACAACAACGCTTATTTTTAATGTACCTATTCCAATTTCTGGTTCTGGATACAAACAACTATTATCATCAATTTGCGCATCTGGATTGTAATTTATTGCATCTGGATCTGTACAACCTTCCAAAGCAGGATATATGCATTGTGATTGCAAATTACCAGTTGCGTCTGGGTTGTAGTTTAAAGCTGATACACCTGGATACAACGCGGGCACATTTTCTCCTGTTCCATCGTCCATGCATCCATATATTATTAATTCAGGTGGCTCTTGTGCCGCTTGGCATGTTGTACAGCTCCCACCACCTGTTGGTACTCCGTTTGTTGAATATGGATCAAGTGTTATTGTCCAACAGCTTTGTTCAGTGATTGATGAGTTTTCGAAAGGTATATCAAATATACCGTTTGCCCAAAAGTTACTAAGTCCTAACAAAACATTATTAACAGCCCCAGAACCTGGTACGCCATTTACATAATCTAAGTCACTATCAAAACAATCCGTGCAGGGATTTGTTATAGTATATGTTATATAATCACTTATTACATAAGGCCAACCACTAAACCAACCAGCCATTGTATCCATGTTATTCGGTGCAACCAATGGATTACAAGATAAAGTTATTGACGGTGGGTCTACTGGTGTACTAATTACAGGTATTACATCACCATCTATATCTAAAGTTATTTCAACATCATTATAAGGAACAGCAAAATCTGGACTTAACCAAGCATAAACTACAACAGTATTACCAGGTTGCCCAGGTGTACCACTATCCCAAAATTGAACCTTTTCTATTTGCTCTGGTAGTGGCCATGGAGTTGGAGTTTCAACACTAGCACCTGGACCAGGAAGCCACGTGAAGCCGTTTAACGGTTCTTGTTGTGCAACCTCATCATAAGGTTGTCCAGCCATAGTAAACTCAACAGCTGAAACAGCACTTGTTGTTGGATCTTGTGGTTCTATTATTAATCTTAAAGGAATATTACCAGCATCTACATAACCATCTGGATTGTAATTATAAGATGGTTGTCCATAATAATAATTAGTCATGACATCACTGGCAGAACCAACATCAGTTTGAGACCAGTATGTTGCAGATTGAGCCGTTATTGGAACATTTACTATAGTATATCCTACTGACATAGTTTATTGATTATTATCAGCTAATGGTGAAAACGGATTTAATGTATTATCTATCATATCACTATTTATTGAAATTTGAACTTGTTGGAGTTCTGGAGCTTCCCCATCTATATCTTGAATTGTACCTAAACCTTGAACACTAAATTCATTTAAATCATTAAAAGGGTTTTCATTTATACCACCTCTTTTAACAGATGAGACATAATTAAACCATTTACCTTCTTTATCTTTAAATTCTTGAACAGCACCTTTAAAAGATAGATCAGTTTTTATTCTTTCTACAAACCAACCTCTTTTTGACTTTAAATTATAATACTCTCCATCACCAGAATCATAGGGCATTGTAAACGCAACACCGTTAGGTGTTTGTACACCACTTGGCCATTCCGGATCACCAGTACCATCTACAAGTGATATAACTTTACCTTGAGAACCCTCATAGTTAACAGAGTTAAAAACTTTAACAGAACCAGGTAGATCGTTAAAAACAAATGAAACGTGAGACGGTGTATAACTACTTTCCATGTTACTAATTGTATATGGTGGTTCGGGATAAAAGGTATTTCTATTAATAACTTCACCAAGAGTATTACTACTAAAATCTGTGTCAACTAAACTAACGTAGTGTTCGTAAACTTTACTTCCTACCGCCGTAAAGTATTTGCCACTTACTGATAGTCCAGATTGTGGTATAAAAGATTTAAAACTAACCCAACCTTTAGAATCTTCATTATACGATATAGTCACATCTTCAATTCCTTGACTTTGCTTAAAATCTAATGTTAAGTTATACTCACCATTAACAGTATCAAAAGAACCTGTTATAAAATCAGTTTTCTTCAAATTATCTCTAAAGTAAGTTTTCATACCAATAGATGATATAGGTGTTATACCATCATTTGACAACCTAAGTACTGCACCTCTTTGCATATCAGAGAAGTAAATTCTAAATTGATCTACAGCTAATGACTCTGGATTTTTAGATATACCATAGTCTCCACCAAATGGAACAGCTGTACCTAAAACTCTATTTGTTGCTATTAATTGTGGGTTACCATCAGCATTATATAAAGCATCTTTATTTGTAGTTACTTGTAGAATTTTGTCCTCACAAAACGCTACAAGATTTGTGTCTCTAGTTTTTAAAGCCTGTATAGAACCGTAAGATGGATTTAAATCTTTAGTTATTTTTTCTGCCATGTTAAACTCATTTAAATTATTAACACTAGATATAGCATTAAAAATTCCAGAGTATATCATTGTACTAGATTTAAGTTCTTCACCATAGTTGTCAAAAGACGAAGATACTTTAACACCATTGTCTATTTGTAAAGCATTGTAATCATCTCTTATTCTATCTGATTCCACGCCGTTACCAAACGACCAACAATTACTCCAACCTAAGTCAATTGGATATTGCCAAACATCAGGATCTATAGCATAATAACCTGACCTGTAATCAGTGGGTTCATAAACTGTTTCAGACATATTGTTAACTGTTCCAACAGGTAAATAATAACCTGTTATAGCTGATCTGGTTTTTGTACCATCTTTGTGGTGGAAAACTAGTATATTTCCAATTGCTAAGTCAGAACCATCTATATCTGTTCCTTCCCAACCATTATCATCTTCAGCTAATTCATTATAGTTAGAATCTCTTATTTCCAATACTGGTCTATCGCCTGTATATCCAATTGCTGAAACATAATAATCTATATTATAATCATCAGCTATTGGATTATTTGATCCATCTGGATTTTCTTGTGTAACTTTGCAGTTATAAGGTGCAAAATCAACAGTATTTTCATTAGTTAAAACCATTGGTATAGCGTTAGAAGCCTCATAGTATATATCTAATCCAACATCTTCTTTTGGTTCAGTCTCCCATACCGCAGCGTCAGCTGTTGGCACAACCTTTTCACCGGGATTAGTGCTTTTACCCCATATTTGTATATAAGTCCAACTTCTACCGTCGTGCGTCATTTCACCTCTAGGATCCCATTCATATCTATCAATACCAGCTCCTCCTGGTCCATTATCTTCATGATCAACTAGTGTTCCATCTGGATTACATTTTCTAAACTCAACTCTAAAACCAGTTCTTTGACAAAACGTGTCGTAAGATTTACACCACTGACAACCATAGTAATCATCATTAGATGCTCCACCTGAGCACGCACTTTCACCACTACCATTGCAACAAACAGAGGTAGAACCACGGTAACTATTTTGTGAATTATTCCAAACTCCATTCGCGTCAGCTCTACACATACTATTGAATCTCATTAGACTCAAACCATTATATGAAACCATTTCTTGTGCATTTTCTATGTTTGGTTGTTGATAGGTAAAATCATCACTTGTGATCAGATAACTCAAATCTTGACCGGCATTATAGGTAGTAATGTTGTTACCGTTTTCAAAATATAAAGTTTCAGTATATCCGTTACTTGAATCACTATCTGAACCTTGCGCCGTGTTGTTCATGTTCCGGGTGTGCGACTTTTTCCAAAAATCAACATCACCACCTGCTCCAAAACTCATGTTTGCATTAAGTGGTCCTCCCCTAGATACAACTTTATACAAATAACCATCTCCATCTTCTCCACCAGGATCTCCCTTAAACTTAAACATTGTGCCCTCTGTTGTCATTAACTGCATGAATGCAAATTCCTCGGGGCTATTATTCCAATCCCAATCATAGTATGGTATTAGGGAAAAAGCTATTCTCCCTAGTTCACTACCTGTTGGGCTTACGTCGTAATCTCCATCTAAATACGTTAATTGACCAGGGTCTACCCCAGTTGGTTGGTAGTATTGTGGATTTTTTATACCATCTTCAGTGCAAAAGTTATCAGGTGTTCCATCAAACTCATCACAATTACCACACCAACTACCAAATATTCTAAGATGATTAGCTCTAGCACTATCTATAAAAAGTTTAGTACCTGTATTTTGCCAAGCAGTATCTTTAAACCAATTCCAAAACTTTCTAGTACCTAAAGCCATTTCAACACCAGCCCAACTTTCATTTGGTTCACAACCCATTCCCATCATTTCAATCTGCACCCAACCAAAATCCTCCCATTGATGACCAAAAATGTTATCAAACGTATCTGATCCATCACAGGTATGGTGATCTGCAATAGCTGCACCACTAATAGAACTATCCTGCCAAGTGTAATTAGTATATGGACCAGTAGTGTCTGCACCCGATGAAGCTGGATGTTGACCGGTAGTTTCAATATAAGCCATTTGAAAACTTGCAATACTATCAAAATCTTGACTACCACTACTAAACTTTAAAACCCTATTGCTAAGTACATCATCTTTCTGTATTTTAACAAAAAATCTACCGTCAAATTCAGCTTGATTTAAAACTACGTTTTCTTGAAATTCCATATAATACCTCAATCCAGTTGTACTTCCAAAATTTGTTTGAAATTTATCTATCATATCAGCATCTTCACCCATTGGGGTTTGCCATCTAACTATACCAGTATTACCAGTTGGATCAGCGTCAGATGTATAGTGAAATGAAACAGTATGCCAATTTTTAGCGCAAAGTTTAGCAACAGAAGATGTTTCAGCGCATATACGGCATTTTAAGGTTCTATCGCTAGCCGATAAAACATGTCCTTTAAGTATACCAGCAAAATTATCAGTAAAGGTTATTTCTCTATCATAACCCATTAGTCTTGATGGTGAGTCGGATTCTGGATCATAAGACGTCGTGGTAAATAAAGAGTCTAACTCTGCGTCTTCAACATCTTGTGGAGTTGTGTAACCCTGTTCCGTACCTATTCTTACTTTACCCATGTATCTAGGATCTAGTTTTATAAAGTCAGGTGCATCATCTTCTATTGCTATAATCTTGTATCTAGCGGTTTCTATTACAGGTATATTATTACCGTGCTCATTTTTTAATATCAAATAAGTTTCTTCATCAATTTTATTTCTATCTGCAGAAGGAAATGATATCCAAACGTTACCATCTTCAGCATCATACCATCTATCCATTACTAAGTTGTAATACTCATTTGATGTTTCTTTTACAAAATACTTAACGTATTCCATCCATTGATCTGGTGTTCCGTCATTTATAGCATTACTCCACTCTTGTTTTATTTGAAACTTGTTTTGAAACGCTGCAAATTCTTTTTCAATAGTAGAGTCGCCCTGTAACATACTAAATTCATTGCTAGCATCACCTGTTACGTAACCAGGAGATATAACAGGTGTTTCTCTACCGTAGTAATCGCCAAATACCATGCCAAATCTATATTCTCTTATGGATTTTACTGATTTTTTTCCTTTACCATCAAAGATTTCATAAGATAAATGTTTTTGTTTTATACCCACAGAATCCTTTATATCGTAACCTTGAAGATAATTTGCATAAATTATTCTATTAGCCGCAGCTTCTTGAGCTTTAGCTAATCTAGGTACGTTATCCCAAGATCTAAGAAGTTGATTCTTATCAATCGCTCTATGTATCATCTCCGATGTTATGTTCAATTCTCCAGTTAGCATTTCTGTTGAAAAATTACCTGGAACGAATAGATCCCATTCTATATCTTTTCCTCTAGTTATTGTCTTAACAGAGTAAACATTTGGAGATTCGGTGGTTTTGAATAGTATATCTACGGCAACCACGTCGCCACCTCTGGTACTTTGATGTGGTATAAAGTTTTTTATAGTTAAATCCCTTAAACTGTTGGTCATTCCTAGGTTATACCCTTTTCTATGATCGTAATCAAATTTACTCGGCAAAAATGCTATTTCGGACCAAGGTCCAAAGCTAGAATATTCTCCATCTTCATATTTATATCTACAACCAAATCTAACAAATTTTAACTCAAATAATGGTTTTCTCTCTTCAACTTTAACTGTCCAATAACCAGAACCTCCAACATCCTCATTTGGTGTTAATAAGTTATCACTAATAGAAACAACAGTGAACTCTATGTCACCTTCTTCTTCATCATATTCGTTTATTTTAACTGTAAGAAATGCTCCTGCTCCACCAATTGTCTCTTCTTTCCATGTAACTATATCGCCGTTTAACCATCCTAATCCAGAAGGAAAATCACCATCTTCACTATCATCGTTATTGTCACCGCCAATAGTTACTTCGTCACCAGGTAGTATCATTCCATTATCGGAACCAGCTAAAGTGAAGTTAAAATAATAACTTTCTAATGTAACCACACCCTCTCTAAGTGTGTCACTCATATCTAATGTTGGTGCATAGGTTGGTGCTTTTCTTATAACAGTTATATGTTCTTCTCTCAGATCATTATTTATTGATCTAGCTAAAGATGTTTCCAATCCTATTTCATCAGCTTCTACGGAGCCATCACCATCTTCATCGTAAGACAACCACGGTACTAGTTCTTCATTATCAATTGGATTTTTTAATCTAAGTTGGGTATGATTTAACCAATCTGCGGATGATAACGAATTAGAAGATTGTCTAGATCCAGCTTTACATCTTGCTATATTTATTTTTTTAGGTTCCGTTTTACCATCTGTCCAAAACAACATATCATCAAGTATGTTTATACCGGTTATTCTAGTTGAATTATCGAAATTCAAAACCCGAGGTGCCCTAAATATTATAGAGGCAACACTATTCCATACTACGCTAACGGGATCTCTAAGGGTTATGACATTGCCTATTATATTTTGTATAATTGTTGGCTCACCATTCACACCAGCGTTGATATTAGTAATTTGTAAATTACCACTAGCATCTATCGGTTCGAAAGACATACCTATTCTATATTTACTCCCGTCATCAACTGTAAGTTCTTGAATTACACCAGACTCTGTATCGTTGTTACCAAAAACACCTTGCTTAGTATTTAAAACACACCACCTATCAACAACAACTGGATAAGATTGAGGCATATCAGTGCTAGTCCCAGTGTCCACCTCCATTATTGTGTCTATAAAAACTCTTTCACTATCTATTTGACTTGGAATAAGTAGTACAGAATCTAAATTAGGTCCAGCAATAAAGAAGTATGCTTTATTATTTTTTTCATCTGCTACACTACTTATAATGGTAGTTTTATTAGGAACGGTTGTTATATTAACGTATGGTTCAGCTGAAGTGGCTTCTGCTATTTTCTTATTACCAGGTATATTTTGTATGGTACCAGCATTACCGGCACCATCTTCAGATTCAGTTGTTTTAACCTGAATGTTCATAGCATCCCTATATTCTCCATTAGGAATTAATCTCTCGTCGAGATCCTTATTCATTCTCCCGGCCGTAAAATTCTTTTTTAATTCTGGCATAATATTATTTTATTTGCTTACTCATTCCTTTGAGTACTTGAGTAAATTCTTCTATTTTAATATTAGATAATCTAATCTTTGCCTTTCTAGTTTCAGCAAATTTTTCTTTTTTAAATCTAGCTACTATATATTCTGGAATATTAGCTCTAGTAGACAAAATCCCGCAAGCTATCCACTTGTATATAGCTTCTTCACAAAATTTGTGAACAACCATCTCGCTATCAGTACCTAAACCATCACTTATATATTTTAGTATTATTGTTCTACCACTCAACACTGAACTAAAATGTATAAAACCTCTTAGGTTATCTATATAATAAGAACCATGCTGATGAGAGTGTTGCGGATCTAGGCCATATCTTCTACCTTTGTAATCTAACTCTATGTCACTAGAATCTGAAGAATAGGTAGAAGAAGAGGTAACATTTTGATTATTAGTATAAGATTGATAATCAGTCCAAGTGTTACTATTTGTTGTTTCGTTTAAACCATCTTCATCCGTGTCATCACCTTGTTCTTGTAGTGCATCCAACTCACCATCTGAATTAGTATCTATATAAGAGTAAGCTCCTGTTGATTCTACTTGCTCTATAGCAAATGGATTAGAAGTTTTACTTGTTGGGTATATATTTAGTTCTATACCATTACTATCAATAGTTGTTAATTTAACATAATTAACATAATCGTGTGGTAGTATCATTTTTAAAGATGGTGGAACTTCTATTTCCTGAGATTTAATAGACTTAAATACATCATATGAAAGTTCTTGAATCGCGCGCATGGCGTGAAATTGAACATCAGTTCTATTAACTTTGTTTATAATTTTACTTTCACCAACGTACGTTACCATGAAAGCATTTATAATATGTTCTAATGTAACAAACTGGTAGTCACCACCAGTGTTTCCCGTATAATAAGTTTGTTGATTTAAACCATCTAATAATCCCATAATTAACTATTTTGTTCTTGTTTTGTTCTAGCAGCATCACTCATAGCTACTTCTACTATACCTGGTTTCATTATAGATATACCAGCTAGTTGTAAAATTCTCATAACGACTTTCTCCTCTTCAGACGCATGTAACATAAAGTTAGTAGTTGCTGTGGCGTTTGAATTATATAGAGCTCTTCCTTTAACGACAACATAACCCCATTTTGGAGAAGTGGGCTTAGCATAATACACCAAGTTAAATACCTCACCATTACCACCTTCATCTAAGGGTGTTGGATTAATTTTAACAAAACCATTATTTATTCTAGTGAAAGTAGGTCTATTTATAGTAGCTTTTGTTAGTGCATTTCCCTCAATATAGTTAATTTCATCTAAAGTTACCTCTGTTAGTTGAATACCACCATTTCTAGTTATAGTTATAAGCTTATGCATATTATTCGGCATTGGTAATATCTTGTTTATAACATCATGAGTAGCTGAAGCTTCAGCATAAAACGGATGTAATTTTTCAGATATCATATCTAGTTCATCTCCAATAACTGTTTGTGTTTTTGTTGGTTGATGGTACTCTGTTTTTATATTGTAAAAATAACTATCAAATATTTCTAATTGAGCTTTGTCAGCAAATAAATTAAACTCTTGAGGTGTTATATAACCTCTCTGTTCTTTATTAGCTAAAGCTAAGACCTTTTGGTAAACGTCATCTATTAATATCATTTTTCTTTGTTTTTATATGGGAATTTCTCATTAAGCCACTTCTTGCGCTTGTTGCATCCGCAGTCTTTTACACCTAGACCATTCATGGCCAACTCTGTTATAGATTTTAAACCAGTGGCTTTAGTAATTTTTTCTACTGTATCTCCCAAACCTTCCGGTTTAGGATTATGCTTAAATGTGTGTTTCATAATATAATATATTTTACTATATTATAGTTACATAATAACGAG
>CEUI01145624.1_pt1 | contig 23440 bp, 4 predicted proteins | sample 531411 | NCBI WGS metagenome assembly CEUI01 (sample SAMEA2622841, study PRJEB7988) | marine metagenome | isolation source: saline water (ENVO:00002010), including
GATAGTGAATTACATATTGGAGTATTTGGTTTACAATTAAAAGAAGGTTCATCTCCATTACCTTTAGTACAGACTAATGGAGGTGGTATAATTTTACCAAAATACACATCACCATCTGCTAATGGACAAATTAAATTAGCTAAAAGATTTGAGGACGAAGATCAAAATTTTGGTTATGAAGAAATAAACTTATTAAGTGGTAATTCTAATTGGGAAGCAGAATTTGATGGTGATGAAACAATAACAATTAATACAAAAAAACAATGGCCAGAATAAAATGATATCAATAGGATCTATAAGATTAAATTTTGAGTATACTAATGATTTACAAGCAGATTTGATTATCATTAGTAATAGATGTGATGATTACAATTATCCTATTACATTTAATACAGGAGAATTAAGTAACACATTAGAAGTAGCTCAAAATGCTTGTCATCTACATTATCCTCAATTTTGTAGTGACCCAGTAACCAATCCTGAAACGGCTTGTCAAGTACAAGATGATTATGGTAATATTCTATATGATACAGATTGTAATTTTTCAGGATGGACAGGTTATTATTGTATGTCTAATGTAATGGGAGAATTAGAAGAATTACCAGAAACTCCACTTGGTGGGGGTTGGGTACAAATACCAGTTGATTGGACTTGGATGAATTGTAATGAAGCTTGTAATCAGTTAGGATATGATTCTTGTAATGAAACAGGTTGTCAAGAAAATACAGTAGTACAATATTCTGAAGGTAATACTTATTCTGGTGGTGAATTTATATGGACTGATTTTAATAATAATGGAATTGATGAAAGTGGAACTCCACCTAATTTAGCTCAAAGTGGTGATTGGTTATCACATTATTCTTGTAATGTTACTTGGGGTGATTTGAGACAATCTGGATTAGAAAAAAGAAATTATTGTTGTTGTGGTGGATACACTGGTGAAACTCCAATACTTGGATGTACAGATTCTACAGCCGTTAATTTCAATGTATATGCTAACACAGATGACGGATCTTGTTTATATTATGGATGTACAGATCCGAATGCGGTAGGTATGAATCCAGATGCTAGTATAACTGATAGTATGAACGCCTGTAGTTATTATAATCTTGATTCTTCAAATGATATAAGAATACAATCTAATTATAGTATTTTTAATAATAATAATGAATTAATTTCAAGGAAAGTATATTCTTCTCAAATATCAATTTCAACTATTGAATGGATTAATGATCCAATAGTTAATGATGCATATTTAGAAGTTCCTGAAGATAGTGATATAGAAATACATCTTAATAAATATATTTCAAGTGATGATGGTTTATCTGAAGAATATTTAGAAAATAATGGAATGGACGCACTTATTAATCAACCTTCAAATTATTTAAATACTGGTGGATTAATTATGGAATATCCAAATGATGGAATTTTATATCATATACAAGAACAATTTGAATTAGTGGGTACTGATTGGGTACAAAGTGATATACTAAATGAAACAGAAATAACAGAAGCTCCATATGATATTGGTATTATTTTTGATGTAAATCAAAATGGAAATTATGCTATTAATAATAGGATAAGATATGTACCAAACGATAATTTCTATGGTGACGAAATTATACCATTTTCAGCTTATATCCACGATAAAAGTACAGATAATTATTTTTATGCACAAAATCAATATAATATTAATTTATCAGTTATTCCATCTCTTGATTTATTTACATTTGATGAACAAAAATTTAATGAATTGGGATATGATAAAGCTTATGTAGATTTAAATGTTGGTTTTGCAACCGCTAGTTTCGCTTTATTAGATGGATTAGTGAAAGATGTTGATGTTGTATTTAATGAAGAATCAGCTCAAGAAGCTATAGACTCTGGTTTTGCTTATGATGGACAGACAATTGTACAAAGTAGTCCAGAATCTGAAATTATACCAGAAAGAGGTAATTTAACTATAGAAGGATTACAACATTATGGGTATGAAATGACACTTAATGCTCAAGATTCTTATAATGTTCTTTATCCTGGCCAGACATTTAATAATGTTTATTTTGAAGGTGGTATTCAAGATTTTCAAAATTTATACTTAACTTGGATAAATAATCCAGATAAAATATATTTAACTTCTGGTTATAGAGATGGTAACAATGATTGTTGTGAACCATATGGATTAGATGGTTCTGGTACATATAATCCTGATTGTGATTTAGAAGTAAAAATGAGATTTAAAATATTAAATATGTGGGATATAAATGGAGTAACTGATTTCTTCCGTCCACACGAAAATTTAATAACCAATGGAGATTTTTATAGAAAACAAAAACCACTTGAAGAAATGACAGATGATAGAACTGATTATGAATTAATTGAAATGTCTAATCCTGGTTCTACTTTATATGTAGCTCAACAAACAACAAGTCATGAAAGTGGTTCAAGATTAAAAATTAGAATTACTGATGAAGAAAAAATAAAACCATCAACTACTTATATAGCAAGTTTATGGACTGCTTATAGTGAAGATTATAATTCTACAACTTTACCACCTAATTTAGATGAAAATAGTCAAAATGGAAATGGAATATTTCATATGAGAATATATTCTGGAGATGGTGAAGTTGGTAATTCAAATCCAAATAACACAACTATTTCTGGTACTGAATTAGGAACATTAGTAGAAGAAAGACTTATTAATGACCCAATTAGTGGTAAAGATATTTTATGGCAAAAAAGAAGTTTAGAAGTAACAACTCCTGAAGTTTTATCAACCAATCCAAGTAGTTTATTTCATTGGTATATTGGATATAGAGTAAGTAATCAAAATACAGAAGGTTATTTTTATTTTACTAATATTCAGATTATAGAAAAAGATGTTGAAGCGGCCGTAGTTTTAGAGGATAATGAAACAATAATACAAAGTACAGACCAATATGGTTCTAATTTTTTACCAACTTGGTATTATTCTCGCCAACCAATAATATATTATTATCAACCATTTATGATGGATATTCAAATGGAAACATCTCCAATGTATCCTTGTAAAAAAGATCAGATAATTATAAATCAATCATTGGGTTATAGAGACGATAATGTTTATGACTTAAGATTCGGTGATCAATTTGGTAGAGTTCAAACAGAATTTAAAATATCAAGAACTTATTGTCCTGGAGGTGGTTGTAAAGAACCAGGTGAACAACTAATACCTGGAAGATCAGATACAAAAAATCATCAAGATTTTTCTATATTACAAGGATTAAAATTAACTGCTAATTCAAGTGAAGATAAAGAATTATTTTCAAAATTAATGCATGACAATAAAGATAGTGTATTTAATGGGGAATTTTTAGATAGTTGGAAAATACATTATTCTAATTCAGGAAATGATCCAAGACCATATCATCACGGACAAGCTATGGGTAGTTATTTTATGGTTGGTTGTGAAAGTGGTTTTATTTTATGGGGAGTAAATTTTATACAACAAAATGGTGATGATTTTTATTTCAGTGGTATACCATCAGATGCTTTTGGACATTTATTAGGTTATAAAGATGGTATAGTAGATTATAATAAAAGTTATTATCAAAGATTAATTGGAAATGGTGGACAAAGAACAAGTGGTTATATTGATTTTGAAGGAGATTCATTTTCTGGTACAACAGTTGGTTATGGACCATCTAACTATTGGCAAAATAATGATTATTTTGGTGATGAGAGAAAAAGTTTTGGATTTAAACGAGGTGAAAAGATTGGTATCTTTAGATATAACGCTACACAAACAATACCATATAATCCAACAGCTGGAAGTTTAGGAGCGTTATCAACAGTAGGAACTACTGGTAGAAGAATGAGATATAGAAATTCAAGATATGAATATTTAATGGATAATTCGTATGCTTCTAATAATAACTATTTTGTAATGTTACAAGATTATGCTCCATCAAATAATTATGGTACATCTGGTAATGTTGGAAGAACTGCACCTGGTGGTAAGTGGTATAATTCGAGTAATTTTTATAAATATTTTGACATTCACGATGGTGGAGGTTCATCTACTTATTGTGCTAGATGTACAAGATATGGTGTTAGTAATAATGGATGGGATCAAGAAAATTATGGTTTAGATTATGGTAGTTATAATAATTCAAAAAGTCCATTGAATCCTAATTTATGGGGAGCGTTTCATATACAAGATACTGGTAGTACACATCAGATGCGACATTATGCTATGTTCCAAAATAGTGACCATGTTGGTCCTCCATATTTTGGTAATGCTTTTTGGAATTGGGCCGATAGTAGAAAAGATCAATGGGTTCATCAATTACTTTGGGGTGAACCTGGTATTCATCCAGATTTAAATTATCCATATGCTAATCCATATCCTTCTGGTTATGGTAATACAGCACATACGGAAGATGATTGGAACGCTAATGACCATTTTGGTATTGAAGCATTTGGTTGGTTTTATGCACCAGAAACTGGACATTATAAATTCAAGGCCCATACAGATGATGGATTTATATTTACAGTATTTCCTTTCGGTTATAATCAGGACCCTGCAACAATTATTAAAAAAGAAGAAGGAACTACTTTTTCTGGTGGTAATCCTTGTTTATTTCACTATTGGGGACAATCTAATGATACAACTCATTATTCTCAATTATTAGAATTACAACAAGGTTTACACTTTTTTAGATTGTCAAGTTATGAACATCATGGTGACCATACTTCAGTAATTACTTGGACAGGAAGACCAGTTGAATCAATGGGTTTAACACAATGTCTTTCAGGTACTGATGCAAATTGTAATGATGATATTAATGATTATTTTAATGGACAACCAGATCATCCAACAACGGCTGGTTATCTACATTGGAAACAATTAGAAGGACCAAGAGGATATTCAAATTGGTCAGTTGGTGAAGGTTGGAGTAGTAAATTAGCTTATGGAATTTCACCTTCTACAAGTAGAACTACATATTTATCACCACCTGCTATATGGGCTCCATTCCATCATCCAAATGGAACTCTTGAAGATTTTAATAGTGAAGGTAAACGATTACAAATGTATGGTTTGAGTTGTCCTTGGGAACCAGTTGATAATAATCAATCTCCAGTTTATATTGGTGCTATAAAAGGTGAATATAATGGTGGTACTTCGACATTACAATGTCCAGATGGAATGATAATTGGTTCAATTATATTTGATTCATATGGTAGAGACCAACATGATGGTAATCAAACGCATGGTGATGTTACTTCTGGTTTTTTCCTCAATGAATGGGATGAAGAACCCAATTATACAACAGGTTGGTGTCATTCAACTTGTAATGATACTGGTAATATGATTGGTAAAAATATAGTATCTTTTAGTTCAAATAATAGTACTTGTGGAGACCCTTGTAGAGGAACAAGAAAACAAAGAGTATTAGTTGCCAAATGTATACCATCACCACCAGAAAGTCAAACATCTGATACATTCGTGTCTAATGATATGGCTATTTGGGACGCTGTAGATATAAATGTAAATGTATCAGAACCAGGATTTTTATATTCTTCTTTAAAATATGATTTTGAAAGAATACAAGTTCCTGATTCTATGGAAGTAGTTACTAATCCTAATTATATTGATGGAGATCCATCAAAACCTCTTCAAGTAAATGGTTTATTTTATGGATATTGGGAAGATATTTTAGGAGCTACAAGTCCAGTAACTACTGGTGATTTAAGAGATTTATTAAACTGGTTAAATCCAAGTGAAGCGGATACACCAATAGACCCAAATACTGGTTTTCAAAGTGAGTTTAGAGTTAATAATGATTTACTTGCTAGTGGTGATGTTTATTATGAAACACACGCTACAGCTAGTGGTATGTTTGAAATATATGGTTTAAATGAACTTGATAGTTATGTTGATAATACGGAGTTACATAAACAATTTAAATTTTATGCAGATGATGTTGATACTGCAGATGAAAGAATAAATACATTTTATTCATTGAATTTAATTAAAAGGGGTGAGACTGATGAAATTACTCATACAAATCAAATAACATTACCTTCTGTTAATGTTTTATTACTTGATGCTAATCCTCCAAAAATACATAATATAACTTTTTCTGGAAGTTTACAAAGAGGTATTCAAAATAATCAAGAAGTTTCATATGATAATAATGGTTTAAATATTATTAGTAATGAATACATAAATCAAGTTGATTCGGATGGTACTTATCCAAACCAAGATCCAAATTTTGGTGTATATTCTATTGGAAGTATTGATTTTTCAACTTATGAATTGGGAGGTTATAGTAATTTACCATTTACAATAACTCTTGAAAGAGGTGGAGAAGTTGAAGAAGTCAGTGATCACTATACATTTGATGAAACTGAACCTTACGCTTGGGAAATAACAAGAGATGCTATTAACGCTTATAATCCAGATGATCCAACTAAATTTAAAGCCACTGCAGAATTAGTAGATAATAGTAATGGTGATGATACAAGTAATTTAAAAACAATAATAGTTAGGTCAGATAAAGTAGGTTCACAATATAATGGTATATTAAATTGGGGTCCAGTTTCTGTTAATTCTCATCCACTATTTAATAATCTCGTTAATGGTGAAGCTTATCCAGTTCTTCATTTATATGAAGGGTTTTCAGATTTTATTCTTGACTTAACTGCTTCAGATGTTGACCCAAGAGCCGAAGTTAGTATAGATGTTCATTCATCAAATCCTGCAGTTGTTCAAGTTGATGTAGTTCAAGAAGCTGAAGTAAATGAAATTGGTGATAACTTTATGATTGGTGGTGAAGATATACCAGATTTAGAAGTTGATAGTCCTTTAGAAGGTGCTGGTGAATCAATAACTACTGCTAAATTGAGAGTAAGACAAAGAATTCAAAGTAATAACACAACAGATATAAATGGATTTCCTGCTATATATGATAACAATGGAGATTTAAATGATTGGTTATCACCAATAGCCGAAAACTTTCACGGATTTGTTGATATTTCTATATCAGCTTACGATAATAATGGATTAAAAGATGTTAAACAAATTAGATTAAATATTCATCCAGTAAATGATCCACCTCTTGTTAAATTAGTTTCTGATTATGAAATATATATGAATAATCAATATTATCAAACAGATATTAATATAGAATTAGAACCATATGATATTGAAAATAGTAATGTTGTTTTGAGAGAAGTAAAACAAATTACAAATCCATATTGTAATACAATACTTGATTTAGCAACACAAATGCAAACTAACGCATTAGATTATACTGGAACTCCTGTATTAGATGAAAATGGGGAAAATTATTTTTGTGGAAATTTATTTAATTGTATTACTTATTGTGACCAATTTACAGAGTATGAATGTAGTAAAGCTGATTATAATAATGATATGATTATAAATATGGTGGATTTTGAACAATGTTGGTCAGACGCTAATAATCCAAATAATGTTCCTTTACAACAATTATATTTTACTAATACACCATCGTGGTTAAAACCATACGCTTCACAAATAGTAAATCCAAGTAATGGCCAAGAAATATTAGCGGACTATGATTATGATAGAGGTAATGATATGGTTGATGATTATAGTTGGAGTCCTCCTGGATTAACAAGATTTGAAAGAGAATTAAATGTACAATTAAAAAATTATATTAGAGTAGTACCAGAATATAATCAATTAGGTAATTCTAAAATAAGAATATCAGCTACAGATGTTGGAGATCCTACTGGACAAGATAGAAGTGGTTTTATAACAGCTTCTATAAACATAAGCGGAATTAATAAGACTGGACCTGATGGTGAATTATTAGATTTAGCAGAAGCATCATTTGGATATGTTACTGATACATACAATTATACTACTAAAGGATACGATAGTTCCGAAGAAATTCCAACAAGAATAGAAAAATCATTTAGAATAGCATTATATCCATATCATGATTTAACGGAAACTGATGATAGTGGTGATAGAATTGTTGATGGTTGTGGTAATCTTCAATATTATGGTGATTCTGGACATTTAAATACTTTTGGAGAATGTTGTTCATCAATGACATCAAGTATGGTAAACCCAACAGAATTTTTTAATTTGAATAAAAATTATTATTATTATCAAGATTTTTATGATGAAATTTCTTTATATAAAAAATATTATGAACCTCAAACAACTAATGCTTTATATTGTAAAGCTGAATTTTTACCATCAGAGGTTAAATTTGAATATAAAGATTATATAACAAATAGAAATTTAGATGGATATAAACCACCAAATCAATCAGTAAATCCACTTGATTATACAAATAATTATATTTTAGAAGTTAGAGATATGATTGAAGATTATTCTGATGAACCAGATTGGTGGGCAATTAAAAAACCTGATATTAATTATCAAGAATTTTGGATGGTGTTAAGTCAACAAGGTTGGCCAACAACAGGTTCAAATATTAATTATAATAAAAATTTAGTTAAAAAAACATATACTTGGAATAACAAAACACTACAAGATATGATTCAAGATGGATTTACTTATAGATATGATTATCCTTCATTTTATAAAGTTTCAATATCTTCAAGTGATTCATATGGATTCACTCATATTGATGAAGAAATAGTAGATGCTACAGAAATAGTTAAATTTAATCAAACATTGTTACATAAATTTAATCCTTGGCAAGGTTGGAATTTGACAGGAAGTACATCAGTTTCTAATTCTTTATATCATCTTGAAGGTAGAGATATTGATAAAAGACCATCACTTGGATTATTTTATCACGATGAATTTAATAAAATTACAGATTGGAATGCTAAATGGGGTAATTCATACCAAAATTATGAACAATCACCTGGAGATAATTGGACAGGTAGTTATAAACTTAATGGAGGTAAATGGTATTATAATGATGAACAACTTAATAAAATTCAATTTTCAAGTATTTATGATAATTATGTTTCTGGTGATACTTTACATCCTTCTAATTTGAAAAATGAATTTCATAATACAAACAATAATTATACTCAATGTGAAAGTGTTGATGAGGATCAAAGTAAAACATTAACTTGTCCTCCTGGAACAGTTATTGTATCTGTAGATTTCGATTCTTATGGACAACCAAAAGGTGATTGTGGTAATTATAAATTATCTTCTGGTAATACTACTCAATCAATTGATTGGACAGGAAATCCATTTGAGAATATTACTTTTGAAGAGTATAATTCAGGTTCTGCTTATTGGGGTTCTTTCTTTACTAATTATGTAAGTGATGGAATAACTGATACAGCACATTGTCAACCAGATTCTTATGATTGGATAGGTAAAAATTCTGTTCTTATTGAATCTAATAATTTACTTGGTGGTGGTTGTTCTGTTATTACTAATGGAGATCCAAATCCAGGTTATACAAAAGTTAGAAAAGTACAAGTTACTTGTGCAGAATCATTGGAAACAAGTGGTAAGATTACTGATTATTGGGCAATTGGTGGAGTTGTTGTTCCTGATTTAGAAGATTCCCCAGTTTCAGAACCAATATATGTATTACAAGATAGTTCAATAAAAGATCCTTCTGAAAAAGAATTCCCATATAAAGTTTATCAGAAGAAATCACATGAAGGTTTGGAAGATCATTATTTTTGTAATATGGATTTTGATACAGTAAAAGTTAATAATCAACTTGTTAGTGAAAATCCAGATTGGGTAACACCAAGAGAATATGATTCATCTGTATTAAATAAATACAAATTATATAATGATTTACAAGATTGTCGTCCAAAATGTCAATTGAGAAAATATAATCCTTGTACACAGACAAGTTCAATTTATTCTGGTTCTACAGAAGTATATCGATATAAATGTATTGGTGCTTCAGCTACTCTTATGACAAGTTCACTTGTTTATGATACTCAATATGTAGAAGATTGGGGTTGGTCTGAACAAACTGTTTGGATTTATGGAAATAAAACTGGTAGTAACGCTAAAAATTATTGTGATGCAAATTGTTATGATTGGGCAGAGACTACTTGGGATACTGATGAACCTTTCTGTACCTCTGTTACATCATCTTTAAATGGTGAATTGGTTGATAAAATACCTTTATATCAATATAATTTACAACAAACAATAGAAATTAAAGAACAAAAAGATGTAGATAGAGTGTTTACTGTTTTCTTAAGATATGGTGGTGATAGTCAATCTTATAGAACAACACTTGAATTTGAATATTATAGTGGTAATACTATGGTTGACCAAACAACAAAAGAAATATTCTGGAATACAGATGGTACATTGGACATAGATTCTATTAATGAAATAAATCCTTTTAATGAAGAACAAAGAAATTATGGTGGTAACGCAGATACTGGTGTATATATGTGGTATTATGATGATATTGGAAATGGATGGTATAGATTTTATTTAAGAACAATAGCAGATTCTTCAAACACATCATTTACATCTAAAATATATCCAGCTGGTAAATCAGATGATTTTTATAATGAAGGTAATGTGTATATTTGGGGAGTACAAGTAGAAGAAATAGAACCATATAACGAAATTTTAAAACCATATCAACCAACTCGTAGACTTGGTGAACTTGGAATTTATGATTTTATACCTGATGTAGATATTAGATCAATATTAAGTACAGATGGTTATCATTCAGTATTGTACAAATATTATGATGAAGAATTACAACCTCATAGATATGAAGAAACTTCAGCTCCAATACAAGCTCAATTGTATTTCTATATAAGAGATCCATTTGAAGAAGAAATATTTAAACCAAAACAATTGTTAGATTATCCTTCTAAAACTTTATATATTGGTTTTATAGATTGGGGTGATGGAACAGAACCAGAATATTTTGATGAACCAAAAGAATTAACTAATTCAACTATATTGACACATCCTTATATGAAAGCTGGTGTATATGAAGTAAAAGGAACTATGTTCAATGTAGTTAAACAAGATGAGTGGAGATGGACAATCGATGGTGAAACATTTAGTGGTTCATTATTTCAAAATGAAATTCCAACAAATGCTGAAACATCCGAAGTTACTGAAAATGTTGTTCACGGAATAGCTAATCATAAAACATTTATTTTAAGAATAAATGTTAATTTAGATTCTACAGTAGAAGGTAATTGGAAAACATTAGGAGGAGAAGGATTTACATTTTTACCTTATGGTTCTACAAGTCCAATAGTAGGTGGTATATCAGAACACTCATCTTATAAAAAAGTATTAAAAAGATATTTAGGATATATTGGTGAAAATGATGTTAAGATAGGAACACATTTCGATTTTTATAATGATGAACTTAATTCAGAAATAGCATTATCAGAAATGGATGAAAAATATATTGGTAGAACAATGTCAACATGGACTGGTTCTTTCGCTACTGGTTCAATGTCACACCTTGATGATAGTGATTCAGTAATATTAAAAATAGAAGAATGTATTAAACAATATAATGATAATTATTTATGTACTCTTAATAATATTGAATATGGTGATTGGGAAACTTGTTATAGTAATTGTCAGTTTGTTCAACCAGCTTCAGCTTCTTATCGTGGATTTTATAGTGGTAGTGTTGATGATGAAGGAAAATTATTATCAAATCCAACACCAAAATTAATTCATAGAGGTATTGGAACTGAATTTGGTGAACTTGGAGATTGGACAGGTGATGTTGATATGGGTCAAGTTAGATATTTTAATAGTCCAATAAATATGTGGGAAATGTTAGGATTTGAAGGTTGGGATGAATCACAACTCGGATACAACCCACCTGATTTAACTGAATATGTAACTTGGACTTTTGATTCAGTAAATCCGAATGACGCAAATATTCCAGATGGTATTACTTCGATATTTGGTCAAAATGAAAGTGCACTCTTTATTGAAGGTGTAGGATGGGTTGGAAGTTTGTCAACTCTACAACAAGGTAATGTATATTACTTTAAAAATACAACAGAAGAAACTATTATTTTTGCTGGTATGACAATACTTCCAGAGTCATCATATTATACTCTTATTTCTTTACACCCTGGAAATCCATCTTCACCAAGATATTGGAAAAATATAATACCAAAAGATTATACTATAAAAGATAGAGAAGGTGTGAGTAACGAAATGGTTGATGAAAGTTCATCTCAATCTTGGTACGAAAATTATTATTATCCAGTTTTACCTAAAATTAATAGATTTGGTAAATTTGATGATTCATTAGGGTATCAGGAAGATAAAATTCCATTTGGAAGTCCTGGAAGAAAATGGAATGAAGATGATAAATATGCTTTAATAACAAAAATAAATACTTCCAATACTAATTATAGTTCTAATATTAAAATTGATTTAGAATTAACTGATATAAATCAAGAAGTTGTAGATGATGTTTCTGGTAATAGTAATATAGGACTTCTTGTTAGTGATTATTTAATTCAGTTTGATGAGAATACTGGAGAACCATCTAAAAAAGATACTCAAATAAAACAACAGATTGGTAGAAAAGATAAAAGGAAACCATATTAATGGCACTTAGAAAAGTAATATTAAAGAATAGACCTGAAGAAGATTCTTATGGACAATACACTTATGGAAATACTGGTGTAGGTGAAGAAACTGTATTGGGAATTCCAAAAGAGTTTGTAGATCCAGAACTTGAATTACATACAGCCGTTCAGAGTGATATTAATCAAACTATAAGACTTTTTCCAAATGGTAAATTACCAAATTCTAAAGGAAGTTCTATTGAAATTATAGATTTTGATTTAGGTAATCACGCTAGACTTTGGAATTTATTTGAAGGTTTCAGTGGTTATCGTAATTGTCAAGTAGCTGTTTATATGTTTGATGATTCCATAACTCCGGCAATAAAAAATGCAAGTGGTACTGGTATTAGAGATTTAATTGGTGAAGGAAATAATTGGGGTTATTCAAAACATTGTTTATTTCATTGGATATTAAATGGTAATGGGAGTTTTAATAGTGGACAATGGAATTTGTGGTGGGGTGGAGCTTTAATAGGTATTTTAGATTTCTTATTTGACCAGGGTCCTTGGGGTGGGGATGCATCTTATACAATGGGTCCAGATAATGTAGTAACAAACCAAGCAAATATGAGTCATAGAATTAGATTAGTAGATTTTCCTGAAGATCCAAAAGTACCTGGTTCAACAACATTTGTTGGTAGTGAAGTACTTAATACAAATTGGTCTGATTGGATAAAACATATTAGTGGTGAAGTAGATTCAAGTTTTTATATTATTATAAGAGCTGGTGGAGACCAATGGGAATACTCACCAATAGGACACGGATGGACAGGTTTAGAAGCTGGACACGAAGTGGATGAGTTACCAAGATGTTATTATAAAATTAAAATCCCTAAAAAATCATTTTTTGAAAGTTTTTATGCACAAGATGGTTCTGTTAGAGATATTACATTTGATTCAAATGCGGCTGATATTTTATCTACTGATAGTTATGGGGGATATGGTCATAGTGGTGGTGGAAATTTACTACAATCTATATTTGGAGTTTTAGCTCAATTATTTACAAACAATGATGAGACTCGTTTGTGGAATGTGGATAATGTTAAATTAAGATTTGAAGCTCCAACTTGGGAAGCTAATTATGTAAATGAATGGTATAATTTTTCTTGGGTTGACACTATATCAGCTGACTGGCATTTAAGATTAAGAAGTGATTCCGAAATGGATTTTACTGGTTTTAATCCTTCTTTTTATTATGATTTAGCTCCTTATGATATAAAATTTGGTTCTTTTGATACTAATACAACACAAATGGCACCAACAGGGAATCAAGGATTTTTTAATTCATCATTACTTAGAAGTTGGAGACCAATAACAGAAATAGATTCTGGTATGGGATTTGATGTACAAGCATATTATGAAAAAGCTACTCAAGAAAGTTTAGGTATATCAGCTCCGATGGATGTTAATATAAAATTAAAATTAGCAGAAGATCGTCCAAACTTTAATTTAATTTATTGGGATGATGATAATTTTCAACATCCAATACCACCAGATATTTTTTATGGTTTTTATGTAGCTAATTGGGATTGGAAAGAAGGAGATCCAGAAACTTTAGAAGAAATAATTGAAGCTAATCCTCAAAATGTAGAAGAGGCTTATGTTAAACAAGTTAGAGAGAATACTCATAAATTAAAAATATTAGATAAGAATGAAACTGATTGGACTTGGTATCCAGAAGAAAAATGGGATACCGCAACCAATCATTATCGTTCAGCTGGAACAAAAATTATTAAAATAGTAGTATTTAGTCATATGTATAATCAAGTATCTCCTAACGCTGATAGTTATGTTCAACCAGTTGATTTTAAACTTTTGACTTCAAAAATAAATTTAACAGTAGATAAAGCATTTCAAAAAGATTATTTTGAATTGGGTGGTAGAGATTTTGTTTTCTTACCATATCCTGATGTTATTAGATATGATTATCCTATTGGTTGTGATGATTTGGATTTAGATTTACCAAATTGTGATGAGACTTTAAATTCTTCTCATCCAATTATAAGTGGTTTATCAGCTGATAGTCAATATATTAATTCATTAACATCTGTTGTTAAAGCCAATCAATTTTCATTAACTGAACAATGGGAAAAAGCATTAGCTAATAAATCTTTGGAAAATAGTCCTGGTGAAATTGTTGATGAATTTGGAGATTATCTTGGAGAAACTGGTATTTCACAAGTTAGATATTTTAAGAAACCATTTGATATGAATAGTTTATTAATGATAAATGATGTTTGGAGAGAAAAATATACAAATTTTGAATATTGGGATGGTCAAAATAATCTATTTCCGTCAGAAAGTTGTATTGGAACACTATTTATAGATGATAACTATAATCAAGATTTAAAAGATACCTGTCTAATTGAGCTTAATTGTTCTGAAGTTGATGGGTTAGTTATGAGAGATTCAAGTGGGAATGGAAATGTTGGGATATTATTAGGAGATTATACAATTCAAAAAGATGATTTTAATTCACCAACAATAAGAGATTCATTTTTAGATTTACCAACCACAGAAGGTGGTGGAGGAGCATTTTAGATGGCAACTACAAGAAGCACTCAGATTGTTTCTAAAACTATTAGTCCAACTACTTTGGATTTAATTAGTTTTGAAAAGAAAATAGTAGATTTTGATGTATCTAAAGGGGACTTTATGAGAGTCCGAGTAATGAGGGGTGAAACTTATATATCAAATGCCTCCTCAGCTGATGGTGGATCTATATTTGATTCAAATCAACCAATTCTCGTTGATGCTGGTGATGGTAATGAACCTGTTTTAAAAGCTCCATTTAATATTTATAGAGATAAAGTAACTAATAAAATATTTATAAAACCTAAAGAATTATTAGAAAACGCCGGATTTACCAGTAGTGCTAATTATACATTTGTAATATCTTTTTATAGAAATATCCTTAGAGAAATTTTTATTGAACCAGAGAATTTATTAAAATATTCAGAAGAATTCTCATCTGATATTTGGCAAAAAACTCACAGAAGTTCTGTTTCCATTATGTATGGTGAAGCTTCACCAACGGAAGAAGAAACAATTAATTGTTATGAATTAGTGGAAGATGGAACAACTCAAACTGAAGGTAATTCTTATCCTGATGTACCAGAAAATTTATCATGTATAACTCAACCAGTAGGTTTACATGATTATCTCACTGATAACGGATTAGTTCCTACTGGACCAATTAAAAATCATCACGATTATATTTTTAGTGTATGGGTTAAATCACAAGATTTACCACAATCAGCTAATAAAGTTAGGATATCATTGGGTAAAAAACCATTCAATCGTTCTGTTTTATTTGATTTAATAGATGATAATATTTTAGACGATTTTGATACTCAAAATAGTAATTTATATAAAGCTCCTAAAATAACAAATTGGCAAAATGGTTGGAAAAGATTAGAAATTCATTTTCATACTGATTATGTTAAAGATTTTGAATTGTTAACGGATGGAGAACAAGATATTCAGTCTCAATTAACTGATGATATGAAATATAGAGTGTATATTCAATTAAATGAAACAACTGAATTTGATGATATCAAAAGACTTTTGATACATGGAGCCCAACTTACACAAGGTACAATAGATGAAGGATATATTAAAACAGAAAATATTATAAAAACACCATCAGTTGAATATGAACAAATTATGAAACTGAATCCAAAATTTACTGTAAAGGAAGTTTCCCCATCAAGAAAAGAGGTTCGTTTATTTTTTGAATCAAGTAATCATCACTGGAAAGGTTTTGATGAGTTTTATGGTAGTGAAGAAGATCCATATTATTTTGAAGATTTTGATTTAAATAAAGATGGTGTTATCAATGAACAGGATAAACAATTATGGTTGGCTAAAGAAAGAGATGATATAGCTTTACTTATTGACGATATGATTAGTAATAATCAATTCCCAGAACATTCAGTTAGAATGACAGATAAATTTGAAGGATTATTTGGAAATATAGAAAATGAAACATTTACTTGGGATTATATACTTTCTTATGTAAAAGGTGGATCTGGTTATTTTAAAGAAAATTTAATAACAAATTATCATTTTGATAGGGTGTCTACTAAACCAGATACATCATTAATTTTAAGGTTAAATAATTCATTACCAGCTTCTGTTTCTACGATGCAAAATGTTGATATATACAAAAAAATAATGGATACTCAAAGATATAACTTTAGGTTTGAACCAGCAAAGAAAACTTGGGATATTGGAGATCCATTAAATATTGATGAATTATTTTATGAAGAAGATACAAGTCAAGAAGACGATGGAATTTATGAAGATTATAATCAGGTAACTGGTTCATTAACAGAAAAAACAATTCAACAAATATCTGCTAGTGTTGATAATATAAATGATGATGTAAATCTTAATGTTAACTACAATAATTTTGAAAATCATGTTATCTTCGGTTCAGCTGAAGAAAAACTTATAAATTTTAGAAAAAAATGTAAAGATATTGAAGATAATTTAAATAAACTATCTCAATCGTTATCATCAGCGGGAACTTTTCATTTAGAAAAAAGAAAAAAGGCTTTTAAAGAAGTTCAAGAAATTATTAATAATTTTACTACATATGAAAAATGGTTATATTATGATAATCAATCTGTATCTACAGCTTCTGTTCCAAGTTTAGGTTTAAATTTAGCTCCAAGTATTCCAGTTTCTTTAGATCAACCTATAGGAACTACTGATACAGTTCTTCACGAATTATCTAATCACGATGGATTTAGTAGAGTTTTTGAACATAATTCAACAGGAAGTTCGGATAGTGAAATAGGAATATATACTGGTAAATATCACGCCCATTATCCACCATTTTATGGTTATAGTGGTTCAGTTTATCTTACTTGGTTAATGAACGCTCATTCAGATGTAAGTATGTCTTTAAGAAATAAAAATGATGTAGTTAATAATGTACCAACATTACCATCTCAATCCTGGTCTGGATATTGGATAAACAAACCAAACTTGAGTGGTAGTCAATGGAATAGATATACAGTTGTAGCTTCACAATCTTATTGGAGACCAACAAGTGTAGTTGGTTATGATGCTAATTTAATAGAATCAAATAGTGCAACACATTGGGAAATACTAAGTGGAAGTAATGTATCAGGTTCATATCCTATAAAAGATTCAAGTGGAATTTTACCAGTTCATCCAGGAGTTACACAATCGGCTAACTTTTTTAGTGGTTCAATAAAACCAGCTGGTGAATTGTTTAATATATACTATAATCAAGGAGCTAATATAACATCATCATATATTACGGATGTTAGAATATCTTATGTAAATCCAACAGGTTCTTTACCATTTGGACAAGTGTTTAGTACTGGTTCAGCAATCTTTGAAGATTGGTATAATGGAATGATTAGTTCTGCATCAGTGTATGATGATTTAAATATTCATAGTTTTAAAAATAATTTACCATCTTATCTTTTGGAGGAAGAAGGACATAAAGATATGTATAAATTTCTAAATATGATTGGTGAACATTTTGATCATATTAGAAATTATATAGATAATTATAGTAATATTTATAGTAGAAATTATAAAAATTATAATGTGGTAAGTGGTTCTCAAAAATTAGCCGCTCCACAAAATTTATTACCTATATTAGCAGAAAATTTTGGTTGGGAATTTATGAATCCATTTAGTGCAAGTTTATCTTCCTATTTTGAAGTAGTAGAAGGTTCTGATAAAACTTTAGATGATTTAACAAATGCTACTTGGACTAAAATTTTAAATAATTTAATGTACATATATAAAACAAAAGGTACTTTAAGAAGTATTAGAGGAATGTTTAATGTTTTTGGTTATCCTGCTGATATATTAAATATACACGAATATGGTGGTTCTCAAGAAGAATCAAATCCAAATGTATTTACAAATGAAGTTCAATATACATTTGATATAGATAGTGTTGGTGGAAATGTAGTTTATACTCAAGAACAAGAACAATTTAGATCTTTAATACTTGATGGAGATAGATATTTAGGTTTAGATTGGCAATCAAATGATGCGTCTGGGGAAAGTATTGAATTTATATTTAAAAGTCAAGATGGATTAATTAATCAAGAATTATTAAAAAGTAGTGGTAGTGGAACTGAAACATTATGGGATTTGAGATTAATACCTTCTGGTTCAAGTGGTTCTTTAGGTAAACTTGAGTTTAGATTAAATAACTCTTATACTGGTGGTTTGGATATAGCTACCAATGGTGTTTCTATGTCAACAGCATATGTTCCACTTAAAAATGGTGAATATTGGAATGTGTTATTACAGAGAACTACTGGTAGTACAGATTCTACAATAAGTCAATCTTATATGTTATGGACAGGTATGGGTAAAGGAACAAAAATTAATCATTTGACAACTGGTTCTATGACAATAAATGGAAATGACCAAACAGATGGTAAAGCTTCTTCCTCAAATTATAATTTTACTTCAACTGGTAGTAGACATTATGCATCTGCTTCAAATTTATTTGTTGGACAATCTATGACAGGTTCAATAGCTGAATTTCATCTATGGGGTTCTGGTTTAAGTGGTTCTAAATTTAAACAACACATACTTAATAAAAAAGGAATTGGTGGTAATACCATCGATAGTGCTAACGCAGAATTAATTTATCAATATAAATTAAATGAAGGATATCAACCAGGTACATCATATTCTAATTTACACATATCAGATAGTAAATATTTTGTTACCAAAGATTATACAAAACAATTACCAAATATATTTACATCAAGTGCATATCAAAATAATTTCTTATATCAAACGGATACAATAGATTTTGTAAAATTATCAGTTAGAATTGGTGGAGACGAAGTTAATTCAAATAAAATTTATTTAACAACAGCTTCAGAAAGTAAGTGGGTTAGGGATTTGAATCCACTTCGACCAAGTATTCAAAGAATAGAAAGTGATCTTGAAAATAAAAGAAAAACAGATAATACAAGAGTGGAAATTGTTAGATCTCCGGCCGATGTAGTTAATAGATATATTGTTAATAATATACCAGATGGTGATGTCGCTGATAAATTTGGAGATCCATCATCTATGTATGAACCAAGATATTATGATTTGGAAACTTTGAAAAAAACATATTATACAGGTCTTGATATTAATATCAATGAATACATTGAAGCTCAATCTAAAATATTAAATAATGCCGTAATTACTAATGTTAAAAAATTATTACCAGCTAGAGTAGATTTTAATAGAGTTGGAGTAGCTATAAAACCAACTCTTCTTGAAAGAAATAAAATGCAAATTAAACGAATGTCGGTAAAAGATATATCACCTTATGTTGGAGAATATATGATTCCAGATCCAATTCCTACAGAAACATTATATCCAGTTTTTGAAGGTACAGATAGTGCCGTTAAATTATCATTCTCTGGTTCAAAGAGAATTGATTATAGTGGTTGGATAAGTCAAAGTTTATCATATGTAGTAGGTGAATATAGAGATGATATAGGTGAATTGGAAATTGATAAAACATTTACTTTAAGTGGTAGTACAAGAGATTTAAGTGGTAATTTTAGTATGTTTGATAATCTTTATAATATCAAAGGTTCACATACCAAATATGAAGGTAAATATAATTTAAATGATATATATTCACTTTCTGGTTCAAGAACTAATTTCTTTGGTTCAATGAGTTTTGATAATTATTGGGAAACTTCTGGAAAATATCAACATATAACAAATCTTAAAGATTTTAATATAGGCCATATTTTTGGTTTATCTGGTTCAACTTCTAATCTTGTGGGAACAATGAGTATAAAAGATGAATATAATGATATTTCATCTACTTATTTAAATTACTTTGGCCAAACTCTATTCTTTGGAGGTGTAGACCCAATAATAACTATGAGTGCTGAAAATATATCACCATATGAGGATGAAATTGAATTAACACCAACAGGTTCTTATGTATTAACTGGAAGTTATCTTGATAAAAATGCAGTACCAATTAAGTTATTAGAAGATCATTATACTCTTGAAGGTAATACTCTTGTTTATGGTGATCAAACTAAAGATTCAGGTAGTTCTGTTTATTTACCTAATGAGTATTTATATCCAAATTCTTATGGTAAATGGGGAAAAAGAGATTATGTTGAAAAGAAATGGGGTAGAGGTGACAACGATGTTTGGTATTTAAATTTACAACCAAGTCAATCATTAACTGGTAGTACAGATATGAAAAATAATACTTGGCATATAGACCACAGAGCCGTATTTCATTTAATAGGTGATGTAGAATCAATATCTGGTTCTAATATATCAGTATTAAAAGCTTCTTCACATTTAGAAGGAAGATCTGATAGAGAATTAGTATTTGATTTAGATCTAACCAATACTAAAAATCATAAAAATAGAGAAATTAGAAGTGGTTCAAATTTTGTATCAACATACATATATGAGTCATTTATAGGTGATGGTGCTACATCAGGTAAAACTTCTATTAATTTTGGTAGACCTGTTGGAAGAACATATTATTTCGCTACTCAATCAAATGGTGATATAATTTATCCTGTTAATCATATAAGAAAAATTGGAACTTCAAAATCTGCTCCTTGGATGAATAGATTATGTTATGAAGGAGTAAAAAATGGTACAAAAGAAACATTTATTGTTCCAGGAACAAAAGGGAAAGTAACAGAAGAAAGATATAATGGAACTATTTTACAAACTCCTCCTGGTGCTGATTGGGAAGATTTATCATCAGCTTCTTTTTATACAGTTAATGTTACTGGAAAGAATAAATTAAAAGTTGAGAGGGGATTTAATACATTGGGTCCTGATAATAAACTTAAAACTCGTGGTGGAGGTGGATTAGGTGGAGCAATGTAGAATTAAACAAATAAATAATATTACTTTTTTTTAAAAAAGTTATATTTATATATGAAAATATATTTAAAGTTATGATAAGTTCATACAAACTTTTTTAAGGAAATTTAAGGAGAAAAAATCATGGGATTTCTTGATGGATCAACAATTACAGTGGATGCCATTCTTACTAAACAAGGTAGAAAACTATTGTCTGAAGGACAAGGTTTGAATATCAAGTATTTTGCATTAACAGATACTGGTATTGATTATACTTTATGGAATACTGGTCATCCAAGTGGTTCGGCTTACTATGGAGAAGCTATTGAAAATTTACCACAATTAGAAGCGAATCCAAATGGTGTTTATTCGATGAGAAACCATTTGGTAACATTAAACAAAACAACGACACGAATGCCTTATGTTTCACTTATGTGGAATGAAATGGATTTTGGTGCGGTTCTTGAAGCTCAAGGAGCTATAAGTCCAAGTTTAATGCATCACGCAGAAACAGAAGGATGGTGGGTTTTAGTACCAGATGATTCCATTGTAAATTTCACGAATGCTACTCAAGTAGATATCGCAGGTAATGCATTTAGTTTCTTATCTGAAGCTGATATGCCTAACGCTGCAATGTATGAACGACCAGCTACTGGTGATGTAGCCGGTGATACTTTTATTATAACACCAAAAGTTGTTACTACTGATAAACAGATAACAGCTACAATAATTAGTAAAGTTTCAGGTGCTTACACTACTGCTACTATTAAAGTAAGTAAAAATGACTTACCACAGCAAAGTGAAGGTGCTCAAACAAATATGAATGCTTAAGGAATAAATTAATTAGGAGATAAATCATGCCAGGAACATGGATACCTTTAGATACAGGACAAGTAGGAGCTAACAACGGACAAGATTCTGTAACAGCCGTTGACAAAGTCACCTCTGGTTATTTCGCTGATGGGGGTGGAACTCTATCAGGAAATGAAATGGCTACAGGTTCTATAGCGTCATCAAATCAAAAATATTATGTAAAACTCGTAGAATCAGGTAGTACAAAAGAAGAGTTTTCATTAACTTACGGACATATAGCAGGTTCGGGTTCTTTAACAGGACCAGGTGGTAATAATACACAAAGAGGAAAAACAGAAGCTATCTATAAACAATTTTCAAATCTCCTTTTAGCAGAAAATCAAATTACTGGTGGGTTTAAAATATCATCTTCGACTGAAACAGACAATGATGTTTACATTATGGTTGCAGAAAGAGATAGGTATAAAGATAGAGTAAATAAGAAAAATTGGACAATAACATTTGGTGGATGGGGTGACGGAACTGAAACTGGTTATTGTGCTTCTGCTTCAGCTGTTTATACTCAATCTAAACAACTTAAATTAACTGATGATAGTGCTAATGTCGCTAGTGTCGCTACAGTAGCGGGTCCAAGATATAATATTGTAAGTGGAACTCTTGGTAGTGTAGCCGTTGCCGCTGCAACGAAAACATATGGTTGGTTCTATCCAGATGCTGGTATATTAGTTTTAAGTGCTAAACAATTATCTGGTAGTATTCCTGGTACTAACGCTTATCGTTCTGGAAGTCACGCAAATATTGGTGTAGAAAATCCTGGTGGTACAACAAATGCGGGTGGAACTCTCCACGAATCAGCAAGAATAGGTTTAGCTCCATCTCAATCAGCTGCGGCAGAAGGATATAATCATATTAAACTTTTCCATTCTTTATTGAGTGGTTCAATTGTGATGAGAGATGAAGAAGATCAAACTTCAGTATCATACTTCTGTAGAGTTAGAGCAAATGAAATGAACTTTAGTAATAATCCATCATTTGTTAGTGGTTCGGAGAATAAAATAAGACACACTGATATGCATGGTAATCCACAATCATATATTTCTGGTGTTGGATTATTTGATAATATGGGTAGACTTGTAGCTACAGCTAAATTAAGTACACCTATTAAGAAAAACTTTAGTTCAGAGGC
>CEUI01063281.1_pt1 | contig 23384 bp, 46 predicted proteins | sample 531411 | NCBI WGS metagenome assembly CEUI01 (sample SAMEA2622841, study PRJEB7988) | marine metagenome | isolation source: saline water (ENVO:00002010), including
GCACGCGCCGGATCTGCGAGTTGACCTGGCTCCGTGCGTTGCCGCGCCGCACTAAGGCTTCCTGCAGGAGCTTCAGTCGCTTTGGCCCAAAGTCGACGATCGCGATCGCGGCGAACTGCTGATGCATGATCCGCAAAACGACTTTGGTGTGAGAGAACTCCGAGTCGGAGATTGCACTCTTGGCGTACCGCAGATACTTCAACAGTAGCTGCGACACATTCAAGGATTCCGGTTTGGAAACCGGTTCGTACCTGGGAAGTCCATCTTTGTAGAAGACATTCTCGAGCCATTGCTCGTAATTGGCTCTGCCTTCCTCTGAGCCGTACGCACCGGGGATGGTGATACGTTTTCCCTTGTACTCGACAAAGCCGTTGCTACGGCCCTTACGCTGCCTGTACTTGGGTTTGACGCTGGGGTCCGGTTTGGTCATTGCTTCGACCCGATCCGGAACCGGTTTTCCGAATTCGGAACCGACCGCCTGCAGAAAGATTTGTCGTAAGTCATTGCTATCAAACAGTGGAGCTGGACGGACTCGAACCGACGGCCCTCGCGTTGCAAAAACTAGTTGCGAAACCGTCCCATTCAGCACAAACCGTTTCTGAGAAATAAGTTAAAGATCCCAGAGGTCCCGACCGCACCTCTCGGTAAATCGCGGTAAGTCCTTATTCTTCGGTGCCGTTCACGCCGTTTCCCGCACCGGTTCCGGAACCGCTTTCCCCTTCCAAGTACTTCGCCGTTGCGTCGGCGATGAAGTTGCCGGACGTTTGCAAGTTCTTGTAGAGCGCCTGCTTTGCGTTGGCTGCAAAGTTCTCAACACCTTCAAGGTGCTTGTTCAAGAATTCACTGATGAATGGAACTTCACACCCATCCATTTCATGGAGGTGAAGCATCTCCACGATCTCATCAAGGTCAGTGCAAGCCCGACGGAGTCGGAAGCTGAACAGCTCAAAGTTTGCTCGCGGCTGATACTTGGGCTCTTTCTTCGGCATTAGACATCCGCCTGCTATCTCACTCGCCCATCCTCAGGAAATTCCAACCTAACTTTTTAACTTTTTTTTGCAAGCGTAACCTGTTGCTATTACTGGATTTCCCGGTTTTTGGAGTATCCTTACATCTACCGGTTCCTTATTGGACTTGTTTTTATGTTGTTTTTATTCGTAAGAACGATTAAAAACATCATTCATGGAAACCAAGACAGCTCAACCACCTGTTCAGCTGACCCCAAGGCAGGCATGCGACATCCTGCAGATCAGCTACTCCACTTTCCATAAGTGGGTCAAAGAAGGCGTCAACGGAAAGCGTCTTCGAGCGTGGCAACTCGGTGGCAAGAACGGTCCCTGGAGGACATCGCTCGCCGCCATTGAAGAGTTCAAGAGCTATCCCACCGAAGAGCCAACTTCACGAGTCCGAGTGGACGAACTCGCCGACTTGGCTCTGAAAAACGAATTCGGCTTTTAGGAGTCACGGATGAGCGGCACGGAATTGCTGAAGGTCAAGCAGCTCGCAGACAGGCTGCAGCTGACCGAGATGACGGTGTACGACATGGCGCGACGAGGACAGATCCCTTTCGTCAAAGTTGGAAAGGGTCGGGGCAACTATCGGTTTGTGTACGAGGACGTTCTCGAAGCTTTGCGTGAGGACGGCCAGAAACAACAGCAAGAACGGGCAGAAGAAAACGCCGCCACTTAACACACGCACCCCCAGCGCTGCGCGCTGGCCAGCCGCACGGATCCTGCCCGTCCTGCGGCGGCCAGCGCATTCTTTAGGGGAAGACCGATGCGAATGACCAAACGCATGGAAGACATTGTTGGCATCGCGATGATCATCGTCTTTGGATGGTTGATCATCAGTCATTTCATTTTTGCCATGCGGCACCCCTGGGCGACCGAATGGGAGCGCCTGATCTACACGCCCAGCGCGATTGCGCTTCGCAAGGTTCCCTACTACCAAATGCGGCCGATTACTCCATCCCAAGTGGAGTTGCCATGATCGACAGCGAACTGCTCGACGACATCCTCCGGAAGAGCAGCGAGGGCCAAAGTCAACGTGCCATCGCCAGTGACCTGCAAATCCATAGATCGGTGGTGGAGCGTGTCCTTCGCAACCACAGGCGATTCAAGAAGATCAGCGGCGAGGAACTCAGCTCCCTGGTCGTTGGCCAGTCGGTTGACAGAGCACAGCGGATCAAGCTGGACCTGCTGATTCTCTATAGGGCAGCTGAAGTGCGACTGGGGTGGGATCCCAAAGAACGGCAGAGGCGTCGCATGAGGGGCACCGAGCCAAAAGTTGAGACTCGCGTTGTTGCAGCAGATGGAGATATCGACGGTGACGAATATGAGCATTAGACGATTCCATGTATCCATGATGCCATCGGGAGAGTGCGCCGTTGTCGACGTCCTCGCGGGACACGAATGGCGATCGGACTATCACGCTGCCTTTGAGCTGGCTCGTGGCTGCCGTCCTGGCGAACGCGCAACGGAGGTCAGTGAATTAAGCGACGACCCCAATAGCTGCTTCAATGTCGCGCACTCCGTCGGCGTGTGTCCCGAGTGCGATCATGACATCTTGGATCGGGACAACCGCTACGAGGATGGGCTCGGTCGCCGTGTCTGTCCCGAGTGTGCGGACCTTGGTCTTCACCACGCTCCGACTCGCTACGCGGAGGCGCAGGTCTGATGTTGTTGGAACACAGTTACAGTTGCGGAAGACTCAAAACAGATGTCGGACATGGCGCTTCGGCATACCTCAACGGTGATGAAGACGAAGCGACTACCGACGTTCGCCTGACGTTCGGCGGGATCGACGGCATTTTTCTCCACATCGATGCGTCGCCCGAGGGGATGGCTCAGCTGGCCGGCATGATCCACGACATGCTCCAAGACCATGGCTTCTGTGAGCACGGCCGAGACCGCGACAACTACTGCGGCGACTGCTACCTCGCGGATCCAGACAACTACGACATCCCTTATGCGGAACAGACGGATGAGTGAGCAAGACAAGAAGTTCTCTGGTGCAGTTCTGAGGATCCCTGGCACGGACCTGAATGATGTGTACTGCATCATCTTCCCACCCGAGAGAGCACCGGAGGCGATGAGAGTGTTGGGTCGCTGGGCAAGCAATCCTGACTTGATGATCAGCTGGAAGACAGTGAGCACACTGTCGGAGCAGATCGCGGAGGAGTACTACCGAGGGAGCGACGATGGGGAAGAAGAAAACGGTCAGTCGCCACACACTGAAGCGAGAGGAAGAGGGCCGCAAGAAACGCCTCGCTTTGGAAGACTACGAGATTCTGGATACCCCACCGGAGATTGAATGTCCAGGCGATCCAGAGCGACTTTACGAAACAACACACGCAGTATTCGCCTGCTTATGGAGGAGCAACGCACAGGCAGCGATCGCCGCGATCATGCACTGGCAGAAGGAGCTGGAGGCTCCCGAAGAAGAGCTGACGTCGGAGACATCTATCGTGCTGTTGGGAATGACAGTGAGAACGACAAACCGGCTGCAGAGGGCCGGTCTCCATACCATCCGCGACTTACTTGAATGCAAACGTGAAGACTTGTTGGCGCTCTCCGACTTTGGAAGCGCTGGACTAGAAGAGGTGCTCAATGCACTTCGCAAACATGGATGGAGGGCAACATGACTGAGATTCATTGTCATTTTCGATGGGCGATCAAAAGAGACATGCCAGAGATCCTGGCGATTGAGAACTCGTGCTTTGCGTTCCCATGGCAAGAGGATGACTTCGTTCATTCTCTACGCCAGCGCAATTGCATCTGCGTGGTCGCCGAGCACGACGATCGTGTTGTTGGTTTCTACGTGTACGAGCTTCATAAGCATCGCCTGCACATCTTGAACATCGCTGTTCATCCTGCGTTCCAAGGCCTCACTGTGGGCACGCAGTTGATCGACAAGTTGAAGTCGCGGCTGAGTGAAAGGCGGCGAAGTCGAATCATGATTGAAGTCGTTGAATCGAATCTCGAGGCGCAGCTGTTTTTCCAGTCGCAAGGTTTTCGTGCGGTGAGCATTCTGCGGGACTTCTTTGAAGAGTCCGATGCCGGGCCGAGGCACGACGCCTATCTGTTTCAGTACATCCACGGCGAAGACATCGCCGAGGAAGAGCCTCACCCGATTCAGCTTGAGGACATGTTGGTCGGCGAGAAGTACGAGATCTACCGCAAGGGCGGCCCGGCACTGCACGGCACGTTTAACGGATTCACGCGCAGCACTGGCTTAGCAGGCAAGCGAGTGCTGCGCATCAGGATTGAGCTGACCGGTGGTCGAGAGAAGCGGATCCCGGTTCAGCAAGTAACGAAGATTCAGAAACGGACGCCGGTCTCCCCTTGACCGGTAAGGAACCGCCAGCTGTGGGAACGGAGTCTTATGCAAGGACGCCCGCAGCTGGCAAGGAAACAGTCGCTGTCTTTTAAAAGTGAAGGAGGAAGGTGGTGAGCACACTACAGATACAGTCAGTTACCTGGGCGCAAGATGTCCCAGCAGAGAGCCACTTGCGGAAGATGGGGGTGGCACATCGAGAGGTTGACCGGGTTCACATTTCCGAGATTGATGTCGAAGTCTCTCGCCGCAACAACGCCAGACTGCGCGATCGTTACGATGAATCGTTAGCGATGGAATACGCTGACGCGATGGCGGACGGGGCAGCCTTCCCCAAATTGATCCTGGTCAAGAAGTCGGGTAAGAGCAAGAAGTACCTCGTTATCTCGGGCAATCATCGATTGGGCGCAGCGATACAGTTACAGCAGTTGACTGTTGCTGCTTATGTTCTCGACGAGTGGGACGACCAGATAAACGATTTGATCGCTCGCTCGGCCAACAGATGGACGGGCAAGCGACAGACGGCGGAAGAAGCGGTCGAACACGCTCGACACATGATGTCAGCGTACGGCATGAATGCCTCCGAGGTGGCTCGCTACTTCGGCCTGAGGGCTAAGTGGCTTCAAGGACAACTACGAGCACTTGACGTCAAAAGTCGATGCCAAAAGTTACATCTGAATACTGCAGATGTCCCAGTAGCAATATTCAACAAACTCCACACGATACGAATGCACAGCCAGCCGTTCGCAGAAGCGGCCAAAGTCGTATGCCAGCCTGGAGTGACCACCGATCAAGCCTCTCGTATCGTTGACGCTGTTGCCAAAGAGGGCGACGACGAAGCGAGGATTAAGGGATTGACTCGTGTGGCTGAGGAAGTTGCGAAAGAGAATAGGTTCAAGTCTCGTGAGACGGATCGACCGAAGAGCCTTCACCGTCGCAACGCCCTGCGTTTACTCAACAGCTTGCACCGATTCCTTGAGCATGGAAACGAAGGGTCGGAGTTCTCAACGTGGTCGCAACTGCAGATCACTTCTCAGGACGAACGCGCTGAGATGGCTGAGAAGTCGCGGAAAGTCATCAAGCACCTAACGCGACTGCTGGGGGCGAAGTCATGAAAGTCAACGTTCCTACTGTGGGAATTGCGAAGCTCATTTTCCAGCAGTTGATCGATCGGGAGTGGCACTCCACAGAGGAAATAGCCGAGTCGCTAAATGGCGCACTCGCGCCGGAACAATGCATCTCAGCGTATGACGCGCATTGGCATAGGTCGCGTGAGTCAGAAGAGAAGTCGCACCCCCTGGATGAACAGGTCCTTTTGGGACGGCAAGTGTACGTATACCGCTACCTAGCGCTGCCAAACTCTAAGGCCGCCTGGAAGAAGGCCCTTATCAAAAAAAGAGGCAAGGGGCTTAATACTTCTTTCAGGCTTTCCAGATGGTTTTGTGTTTCGTGCGGCATGGTCTCTGACACCGCAGCGATGCAGTGTTCTGGATGCGCAGACGCACTCAGGCGAAAGGAAAGGAGTCCTGATGCTCAATCTCTACAGGAAGGTTAACGAGTCGATCATGATCGGCGACGACATCGAGGTCATGGTCGTCAAGATTCGTGGAAGCCAAGTCAGGCTTGGAGTCAAAGCAGATCGCGATGTCCGAGTCACTCGCGGCGAACATCTAGAAGGAGAAGACGATGTACAGGACGACGGACCCGTCAACGTCGCGTGAAGCGGCAGAGCTTATGCGGGGAAGCGGCCGGGCTGCGACCAACCGGCGCGTATGCCTTGAAGCTATTGCCGCCAAGCCAGGGATGACGGCTGCCGAGGTCGCAGCATATTGCGGCATGCAACGGCACGAGCCCAGTCGCCGGCTTCCGGAGCTTCGCAGCGAAGGCCTTGTCCACAACGGTACATCGCGCATCTGCGAAGTCACGCACAACAAAAGCATGACCTGGATCGCAGGTCCTGCACCACAACTCGATCCGGAGCCAGAACGGACTGGCCCGGCAGTTCAGCAAAGCTTGTTCTAGACCACGCCGCCGGGATCCACCTCAAACAATTAGCTGCGGTTCTGCACTCCGTCCGCCGCAGCAGGTTCCCGGCGGCGCTTTTTCAGGAAGCCCCATGGCAACGGATGCCTCTCTCGGAGCGATCGACCCACAGAACCAGCTGTTTGCTCAGCTCGGTTGCTTCGATACACAACCGCGGATCCTTGTACTCGACGCGGACCTTTATCACGCAGAACCACTCGCAATCAACCGTGGAAAGATTCAGGTCTTCAGAAAGTCACGGCGGGAATTCTTCGCCAAGTGTATCGAGCGGTCGGTCCCGCCGAAAAAGGCAACCAAGGCTATGCAGATCGGCACGCTCGCACACGCCGGGCTGCTTGAGCCACACGAGTTCAAGTCGCTGTACGTCGTTGCACCTGACGATTGCCTGACCAGTGCTGGCTACATCAACAGCACGCGAGTCAAGATGTGGAAGGCGGAGCAAGTTGCGAAGGGACACCTTCGGTCGGACGTGATCGTGCTGACCCAGGAAGGCTTCCAGCAGGTGCAACAGATCGTGCTGGCCGTCGACAAGAAGGTCGGTTCCATGATCCGCAAGGCGATCGTCGAGCACGCGATCTACTGGACGGACGAGAAGACAAAGCTTCGTTGTAAGTGCCGTCCAGACATCCTGATCCCGATGCCTGAGTACATCATCGTCATCGACATCAAGACGACGGATAACGCGCTCAAGTGGCCGCCTAACCAACAGAAGTCATCCAACATCATGCAGGCCGTGCATTACAGCCAGGGCATCAAGGCACTGTACGGCGACAAACCAATTCAATTCGTGTTCCTGGCCGTCGGCAAAGAACCGCCACACCTGACCAGGACCTACGAGTTTGATGACGAAGACCAGAACGGATACGTCGCGTGGCGTGACGCACTCGATGGAATAGCACAGTGCATCAGCACGGGCGACTGGTCGGATCCCGGTGAAGACGAGATCCAGAAGATTTACGTCCGCAGAAGAGACCTTAACTGAAGGAAGGAATGACATGTCAACCAACATCGCAGAACGAGACAAAGAGCAAGCACAGACGACGGAGATCGCTACGGTTCGACAGCCAACATCTGTTGCTGTTGGCGATCGCGGATTCCAGCTTACAACCAGGGATGAGGTCCGCCGCTTTGCCCAGGATGTGTGTGACAGCGGACTCGCACCAAAGGGATTGGTGACGGAGTTAAAGCCTGGGATGAACCAAGAGCAAGTCGACGTTGCGTATCGAAAGAACATCGCCAGCATCATGATCGCCCTGCAGATGGGGGCGGAGCTTGGGCTTACCCCGATGGCAAGCTTACAGAACGTTGCCGTCATCAACGGTCGGCCGTCGATCTGGGGTGATGCGATGCTTGCTGTGTGTCGCGCGTCGGGGATCTTCGACGAGAGCGCCTTCAAGGAAGAGTGGAGTGGAAGCGGAGACGACTACAAGTGCGAGGTGACGGTTCGACGTCTCCCAGCTGGAAACCCTGTCGTCCGTACATTCTCCGTGAAGGATGCAAAGAAGGCTGGCCTTTGGGGCAAGCAAGGACCGTGGTCCTCTTACCCTCAACGGATGCTTCAGATGCGGGCCAGGTCGTTTGCGCTTCGGGATTGTTTCGGCGACATCCTTCGTGGTTTTCAGGTTGCGGAGGAAGCGCAGGATATTCCTGCTGCTCACACCGCAATTCCGGAAGCAACTCGACCAACGAACTTGCAAGAGTTGCAGGAAGCAGCTGATGCCACTCCAGTTGCCGAGGCTGCCACTGAAGCCGCTCACCACCTCGCTCGCGAGGCGCTTGCCAAGTGCGAGTCGGCGGCGGAAGTCTCTGGAGTCTGGGAAGCACACAAGCGAGCCTTTCAAGACTGTGAACAAGAGTGGACCGACGAGTGCGCCGAGAAGTCCAACTCTCTTCCCGCCGCGCGATCCTCAAAGAAGGGAAAGAAGGGCGACGGCCAGTTGTTCGAGACCGAGTCCGGCAACGCAGCAGCGGAGGTGTAATGAACCATTACCGCTATACCATCGACAACCACCTCGAAGTCGTGGCAGCTAGCCGCATGGAAGCTGAACCAAAGGCTCAGGCGATCGCCCAACGATTCAATCTCACCATCACCTACAAGGAGGAAGTTCATGCAAGCGAACCGGAAGTCGGACGGATCACTGGAGATCAAGGTCACCCAGGCTGAGCAGAAGTGGCTCAAGCGTTTGTCGCTCGTTGCCCGCGACATCTCAGTCCTGGCTGACGGCGACCTGCAGGAAGCCGCCGCAGAAGCTCACAGCGGCATGTCAGCGCTGGTGCCATTGCTGGAAACCAGCGACGACGAAGGAGGTGACGAGGAAGATGGCTAAGCCAATCGCCATGCACTGTGGAACCCCCTGTGTCTGGACGTTCGTTTTCAGCAAGTGTGAGTACTACTGCGTGAAGTGTGGTGGTGCTTTCGGCATGTTCGGCACGGCAACAGTTGATGCGACTGACGAGCTGCTGGAGAAACTGGAAGCCAATAAGAAAGCGTTTCATGCAGTGGCCAAGGATTGCATCCCGCCGGCCATGTACCGCGAGACTTGTGTGAAGTGCCAGGATCGTGAAGGAGACCACCTGTCGCATGCCACCAACGAAGAGTTGAAGGCCTCGGCCAAAGCGTATGCGACGTTACTCGGAGGGATCGTATGAGCATTTGGCTTTGGATCTTTGTTGTTTTCTGGGTGCTGTGTTCTGTGATCGCCGTCATGGGGATTCGGCACAACAACAAAGGTCAGGTCGACCCATCGTCCGGAAGGGTTATTGGCGACCATCGGAGTTGTTCTGTATCCCGACTACAAGAACCGAAGAGGTAAGCGATGAAGCTGAACACCAGCGACGACTTCTGGGACGACGACACGAAGCCAGAGATGCTTGACGATCCTGGCTATCGTTCCGGCAAACCCAGCTTCTGGTCGGAGGTCGGCACGATCGCGATCATCCTCGCTGCGGTCGCATTTGCGGTCTTCGTATCGATCGTTGGCGCACGAAAGGCGTCTAGCGAAAGGAAGCTGCGAACGGAGGAAGCTCGACAAGAGGGAGCTGCCGCCCGCAAGGGCGGCGCGTCGAGCGATGCAAATCCTTACGACAACCACAGGTATCGTCGGGCGTGGCTCAACGGCTGGGTGAAAGGCACGGAGGACTAGCGCAGGATGAAAGCTGGAACACACGACCACCTGAAGATGCGACGCTTCATGCGACTGACCGGAGTTCGCCTCTGCATCGCTGTTGGAACGTTGGAGCTTCTGTGGACGCTGGCTGTTCAAAGTGCGGACGAGGGAGACGTCGGTAAGTACACCAATGAAGAGATCGCTGACTACTGCGATTGGGTGGGTGAAGCAGACGATCTGATTGACGCATTGATCAAATGCCGACTGCTCGATGAGGTCGAAGATGAGCGTCGACTGGTCATCCACGACTGGCTGGATCACTGCCCGAGCTTCATCAAAGAGAGGGTTATTAAGCGTCGTCAACGGGCCGCCAAGAAGCTCAAGGCGGATTCCAATGGTGGGGGTGAGATGTCCACCGGAAACGACCATTTGTCCGGCGACTCATGGACAACCACCCCGTCTGTCCATGACCAACCGGACAAACGCACCGATTCGGCGGACAAACGGGCAAATGTCCCCTCTTTACCCATTCCATCCCATTCCATTCCATCCCATTCAATTCAATCCCCTGGTCCTGGTCCTGGGCCGGACTCGGTCCCGGTCCAGGGTGAAGTTAGGCAAGAAGAGATACCGGCCTCGCTGGAGCACTTAACCGAGTTCACCGTCCCTCCCGATCCACGGGGAGCAGGGAAGCTAGACCACTCGGTGTTCGACGGTTTGCTGGACCGTCACTACGGCAGTCCTCACGCGATGGTCGAGTGGCATGCTCGCCAGCTGGCTGCACAGCACCCAGTGATTGGAAGCTCGGAGGCTCACCGCATCCTTGCAGTCGCCGCCGGTCTCTACGTCGATCGCAAGCCAGACATCACGACGACCAAGAAACGAGTCTTCATGGGGATCTGCAACAAGCACGCGTGGAAGCGGGTGATGAAGCACATACCCGAAGCACTCGAACATGTCACGAAGCTAACTGAGGAACCAGCCCATGCCCAAGACGACTGAGGATCATCGAGTACCTGAACACCAAAGTTACCTCGAAGCACTTTCGGTGTTCGCCAAGCCATCGTCCGCAGTCGTGATCGTAGCGACCGTTGCCATGGCTCTTGTGGCGGTCTCTTGGATCGTCGGCTACTGGCAGTTTCACATATCAACCGGTCAATGAGCGAGTAGTTAGTTTTGCGGCGACGGCGTAGTCGCCGTTGGGTGTCGGGCCATCTGGCACTGTACCTCCAGGGTGGCCCGACCCCGTTTTTGAAAGGAAGCCGATGCCAAGAGTTCCCAAGATGCCTGAGGTCGTTTCGGATGACGACTCCGTTGTTCATCGCTTCAACAAGCCCGAGTGCGACCACGTTGTCTGGGTGCAGAAGGACGGCAAGAAGTACTACCTGCACGCCAACGGTTGCATCTACCGCGATCGTCGACAGGCGACCTGCATGACCGGTCGTGATGCCGAGCGCGTTGCAAAGCTGGTTGAAGGCCACTGGGGCGAAACCGGAGCGGAGAAGTACAAGTGAAGCCACTACCATCAGTCGCCGACATCGTCGATGCACACTGGGACCGGATCGACTGGAGTTGCGAGGGCGTGTGTGATTTGACGCCGCGCGAGCGAGAGATGTTCAAGCACCTCGCCTGCGGTCGTGAGAACAAAGAGATCGTCGAGCATGTGTCGATCGCGTTCTACACCGTGAAGGAACATGTCAGTGCAGTGCTGAAGAAGATCGGTGTGACCAATCGTGCACACGCATCTGTGATCGCTTGGTCACTGATGTTCGACCCAGGACGATACCGCAAGTTGGGAGAGACTCCGTGACATGGAAGTACTTACCGAACTTGCTCTGTTCGCCGGCGCTGGTGGGACAATCCTCGCGGGCAAGTTGCTCGGATGGAGAACCGTCTGTGCCGTCGAGATCGACGAGTACTGCCAGCGAGTCCTCTTGCAGCGACAGCAGGACGGAATCCTCGAACCCTTCCCCATATGGGACGACGCGAAGAGTTTCGACGGGCGACCCTGGCGTGGATGCGTGGATATCGTTACTGCCTCGCCGCCCTGCCAACCCTGGTCAAACGCCAACGCAAAGAAGCAAGGCGACCAAGACGAACGAAACCTCTGGCCGGACACGATACGAATCATTCGGGAAGTTCGACCGCGATTCGTGCTCGTTGAGAACGTCCCAGCGATCGCTGTTCACGAATACTTTCGACGAATTCTCTGGTTGCAGACTTTCGCCAGCGTGGGGAAGCTGGCAGTGACAAACGAAAGCCAGGTGGACGCTGTGATGGACGTGATTAATTACATGGTGTTGCTGGACGGATTAATGGGTGGCAATGACTAATCGCCTACCACCACCGCTAGACAACTGCTGCCAGCCAGTCGTCCCGCCAGGCAACCATATCGTCTGGATACAGCACGCTGGCGAAAGGCGTTACCTGCACGTAAATGGCTGGGCCTATCCCACACGCAAACTAGCGTCGCCTATGGCGGAAGAAGTGGCGGTAAAAGCAGCGGAAGTCGTGCGGAAATATTACGACGAATCAGGCGTGGAGCGCTACTAGACATGAATATTCAACTGGACGAGGCGTTGCTGGAATTTCGCCGGCGTATCGTAGGCACGCAGGTAAGGCGGCAGAAAGTGGAAGGTGTTGAGCTGGTGATAGACGACCTGGGAAATGCACCACACGTGTTCCGCTACCTGCTTCATGTCCACTTCGCACGGCCAGAGCGTCCAGCCAACGAGCAAAGCGAGATGCATCGCACCTCGATCGCCGCCGCCCTGATCTGCAACGAGGATCCGGCGACCACGATCACGACAATCATCAATACAAACCACTGGCCGATCGATGAAGACCAGCTGCTCCGCAACCGTGGCATGCAGATGGTCACCTGTCGTCGGATGGCCAAATACAGAAACGGCACACCGAACCACTACGTGCTCAACGACGGCATGGACGACAGTGAGTCATCGCAGATCATCGTCAGCTACATGGCCCAGAGCAGGAAGCACCTTGAAAGGATGCCCATCGCATGAACATCGTTGGAATCGACCCCAGTCTCAGTGGCAGCGCCGTGATCGTCGGCGAAGGAAACAAGTACTACACCCGTGGCTTCAGTAAGGGCAAGCGTGCTCTCCCCGAAGAACTGTCTGCTCGCTTCAAGGTTTACGAAGACCTCGTCGCGCGAGTGTGCGAGTTCATTCAGCCGTACTATCCGCACAAGATCTACATCGAGCACTACGCCTTCATGGCACAGAGCCGATCCGTGTCCATGCTGTACGAGTATGGAGCACTGTTGCGGTGGAATCTGATGGACATCGCGACAGTGGTCGAGGTGAATATCATGCACCTCAAGAAGTTCGCGACGGGCAAGTCTGGAACGAACGTCAAGAAGTCGATCGTCGCGGCCGAGCTGGCCCGTCGATACAACGTCAGCTTCCAGAGCGACGACTTCTACGATGCCTTCGCCCTCTACCAGATCGGACTGATGGCGAACGGAATCACGGTGGCAACAAACCAAGCACAGCGAGACGTTATGGAGAAGCTTGGCGTCAAGCTGGCGGACGTTGTGCAGGAACGTGAAGAACAGGAATTGCCCTTCTAGGTGCAACATGAAGCTTGACTCGATCGGCGAACTGTTCAAGAAGCTCGCGAACGAAGCGCAGACTGAAACGAAGGACCGTGTGAAGGACGAGATGAGCGTACTCGCCGATCAACTGGATGACATCGGATCAGACGTCTCATCCACGTTGGCCGACGCGATCAGGCTCGCCGCGACCACTAATAGGTACGTGAATTTGCAAGTCGGATCGTCAGTGACACACCGAGAAAACAAACAAGAGTTTCAGATTGAGGTCAGCATCGGCGACAAGGTGACCGCAACACGAAACATCGGCTATGCCGAACTACTTGCGTATCAGTCGTCCAACGTGGACGAAGACATAGACCCAGAAACGGAGTTACCACATGGGAAAGAAGAAAGCGAAGCGACAAGATGATGCAGTTGCTGAACAGAACGAAGAGTACGAAGCTCGCAGTGATGAACTCACTCAGCAGCGACTCGCTGGAATGGAAGAGCAGCTTCCCGAGGACATCATCAAGCTGCGAACCGAGTTCGTGCGATCGAGAAAGGCGAAAAGCAAAGCAGCCGAGAAGTTCAAGGCAAACCGCGATCACTTGAAGGCGCAGATGAGAGAAGCCGATATCAAGTTTCTCCCTTACGACGACGAGAACGGCAACCGCAAGGTGCTGTGCTTGGAGCCCGACTTCGTGTTGCGAGAGAAGACTCCAGAGAAGGCGATCGAGGAAGAGGAACTTGCAGAAGCGTAACTGAACCAGGGACTATGGTGGCACATGGAGGCGACCTGATTAAGCAGTTCGACCTCGAAATGCTGAAAGCAGAGAAGCGTCATCTGTTTCCAGACGACAACTCGGTGTGGCATGGTTTCGACCAGATCAACGATGTCGACATCGAGATCGAACGCTGGAGCCCAGACGAAGCAACCAATCGGTTCTTGGCTGAGTTCTACCTGTTGATCTACACGCTTCGTCACTTCGATGTGAAGTGGGCTGACTTGGCCAGCGAACTTGATGGAGGTAAGTGTGACCAGTAATCGACCGCCAGGACCGAAGCCTTCACCACCAGGAAGCCACAGGCCTGGATACAAGCAAGCACACGACGCGGCTCAAGACGAGATCAAGGAGGCGAGAGCACAGATGACCAAGTACACCGTCACACGAAACTGTTGCACGCACGGCCACTGCTCACTCTGTGTAGGTGGCGGCAACCTGGAGAACTGCGAACGCATCGTTGTCCGCAAGACGGATGACCTTGCGGTTGCCAACGAGTACGCACACGTCTGGCGCGAGTACGGATCCAAGGTGGAGGAGACGGACAGTTGAACATGACCAAAATCCCAACGACAGGCCCGGCGGGGGTTCATTCCTCGACCGGGCCATTTTCATGCGCTCTTGCGGAACTTCCGCCACTTCAGCTAGGTTCTTCGTAGGCACCCAACCTAACGAAACGACCTCCAACATGGATGTCGGTTGGGTTCGGTGTCTCCTCACCGGCACTCTGCCGACGCTGCAAGCATGAGCCAGCTGCACGTTTTCCTCCTCGAAGATTCACCAACTGACGTTGCGCTGGTGAAGTTTCAGGCCGAGAAGCTAGGGCTGATCGTTGTCCACACTGAGAACATTGCTGAGATCGATCTGGCGGAGGGGTGTCAGCTGGCGATCTTGGACCTGTGCGTTGTTGGCAGCGATGGATGCGAAACGGTTGCCCGATTCAGAAGGCAGTTCCCTGTCATGCCGCTTCTCGTTCATTCAGGAACCGACGCGGAGTTCCAATGCCGAGAAGAGGGCGCTGACTATTTCGTCAGCAAGGGGAGTGGGACCGCGGAACTAGTGTCCGCCATGAAGACAGCAGTCAAGGAAAGAAAACACAAGCTGCACCAGCGGGCATCGAGCTTACCCAAGGGGCAACTGGAGGATTTGATACTGGCAGAGCTTGACTCCACACACGATGACCTGCAGGTCCTGGCCGAGGAGGTCCCGAAGATATGTTAGGGGCGTTGAATGGAATCGTTACTTCTACTTGCCGAAGGCGGCTCGCTCAACGGAGCAACAGAAAACACGCTGGTCGTGGTCGTCATCGGACTGGTGCTCGACAAGGTCTTCACCTTCCTCAAGTGGGTGATGAAGAAAGACACCAAAAGCGATGCGGACGACGACGACCTGGCTGCGCGACTTACGCGATTGGACGAACAGGTCAAGACGCTGAAGGTGATGATCGCCACGGTCAACAAGGCGCTGGAAAAACACAAGGAAGACGGAGCCACGCGAGCAGAAAAGATCGCTGCCACGCTGGCGAGACTGGAGCAAAAGTCAGAGTCGATCAAAGAGCTGTTCGAGATCTACCGTAAGAAGGACTAATCATGGCGTCACTCATATTCAACCCCTGGATGCTCGACACCGTTGACGGCACCGGCGTTAACTTGGCTGAGGCCGGTGACGATGTTCGTGCCGCACTGGTGATGACCAACACGACTGCTGACACCGAAGAAGAGACGGCGCTGATGAACGCCTTCACGACTTTGGATGAAACAGCAGGAAGTGGCTACGTTCGCAAGGCGCTGGCCAACCAAGCCGTTGCGATCGACACCACGAACGATCGCATCGAGTTTGACTTCGACGACATAACCTGGAGTTCGCTCGGCAACGGTGCCCGCGATCTGCAGGGGATGCTGCTGTTGAAGCACGTCAACGATGACACCGACTCGATACCGATTGCGTTCATCGAGTTCTCTGCAAACCAAAGCCCTGGCGGATCGGACTTCACCGTGTCGATCGACGCCGAGGGCGCGATCCATATCAAGCAAGGAGCGTAACCGTGGCCAAGCTACCTGATGGTCTCGAGTTGAACGAAGAAGTGATCGCCGGCCTCAAAGCCGACGACAAGCTGAAACGAAAGGTCGCCGCCTACGCATCCAAGGGATACACCTGGGTCCCGGTCGCGATCGATGAAGACACCAACGAAGCGACTGTGCTTGCGCTCAAGCAATGCACAAAGCGATCGCATGCACGACGGAAAGCTGAGCGAATTCTCAAAGGCGAGGATGCTTTGGCGACTCCCGCATCGTAAGCCCTTCACAAGGGAACCCTTCCCCCTTCTCCCCTCGGGGGAGGAGGGTTTTTTTGTGCCCCACAAGGACAACACGACCAATGGCTGAATTTGCGATCAAGATCGGTGACCAAGGCGACGGATCACGAGAAGATCTGTACAAGGACGGTGATGTTCTAGCCGCATTCAGCGACGAACGAATCTGTTGCGTTCACGCCGAGATGATCTGTGACGTCCGCAAGTTCGGCATGAACAGCGCCGGCCTACGTCCTGATAGCCTCGCTAAGACGTACCTGTCCAAAACCGCAAAGTACATGTTCGAGCGAGTCAGCAAGACTGAGGTTCGTCGGACGACACTCGCAACGGGAGATAAGGTGCTATTCGACGACGTCCCCAAAATGGTCGACGGCAAGATGCAGCACATGTTCGTAGAAGAGTTTCTTCGCCGACGAGTCAAAAGCGATAAGCATTTGATCTTTGGCAAGACTCTTCTTGAGGCTGTGTGGTTTGGTGGCGGATCGACTCCGGACAACATTGCCGAGGTGTGGGACGAAATCGAAAACCTTACTGCGAAGCGAAGGGATGATCCGGAGTGCAAGATCTGGCCAGCAGGGCAGCAAGACCTGAAGTCCCACCTATTCGTGGAGACAGTGAACTTCACATCGGAGGAAGCGAACAACGTCACGTCACCGCAGAACCAGATCATTAACGAGGGCCAAGAAGACGAGCGAACGGAGATGGTTCGCAAGCGAGTCATCAAAGCCCAGTGGGACCTGGACGAAGTTCTCGACCACATCAAAGAGACTAAGACAGCTATTCGCGACCGCAACAAAACGATCGACCATCGCGGCGAGGCTCCAATCGCCAACCGCGAGCTTCTGTTCAACAAGGCTCTTGGTCAAGTTCTCGTCAACCCGAAGGGCTAGTTATGTGTGATCACGAAGGTCCTGATGAGGCCAATCACACGATTTACACAAACGAAAGGGTCGACTATGACCCAGCCTATTTTCCGTGGCTGAGCGAAGAAGATCAGGCCAGAATAATCGCGGAAAAGCGGAAGCAGAGACAGTTGTCTCAGGATGACTAATGGCGACAGTTACGAAGAGCATCGGCACATCTTCCCGTGACTATTCCACAATCACTCTGTGGGAAGCCGATCTCGACGATGACACTCCGTATGACGCTGGCGATGATGCCGTAGGCGAATGCTACAACGACTCTGTTTTTGATGAAACCGTAACCATAAACGGTGGTGGAACGGTTGGGCTTGATGCGATCAGTCTTACTGTTGCCGCTGGCGAGCGGCACGATGGCACGGCCGGCACAGGTGCTCGAAATATTCGCTCGTCGGCAAGTTCAAATAATTTCGTTATCGATAACTCGAATCGCACCGTAAATATCTCGTGGTTAGAGATTTCTAATAATGGCACGGGCTCAATTTCATCGGGGCAGAAGTTTGGTATTAAGGCAGGCCAGGACGACCAGGGGCATATCAGCAACGTAATCGCGCACGGTATCCCAGGCTCGACTCATTCGACTCGCCCTGGCACGGGGATTAAAGTTCACGGTTCGCGTACAGATTTCGATATTACCAATTGCATTGTGTACGACTGTGGAGGCGAGCAAGGAGGCACCGGCACCGATATTGCTGGCGGGGACGGCATAATCAGTACAAATCATGGCGGCGGCCATGTTATGTCGAACAACACGGTGCATGGCATAATTCAGTCAAGTGGCGCGAATGGTGACGGCATAACCGCGGATGATACGGGTTTCACGGTTAAGAATTGCGTTGCGGCTGACTGTGGGGGCAGTGATTTTGCCGGCACTCCAAACAGTGCGTCAGACTATAACGCCAGTAGCGACGCTACCGCATTCGACAATGGCAACTCGCTAACAAGCATTACCACGGCCGACCAATTTGTAAGCACCGCCGGCGGTAGCGAGGACTTGCACCTTAAAGCTGGTGCCGATTGCATCGCCGCCGGCGACGATCTTGGAACGGCGAACGACGCCAACATTGACATTAACGGTAGCAACCGCGATGCGTTTGCGGCCACGACGTGGGATATGGGCGCCCATCAGTACGAGATAGTCGCTTCGATTGGAACGGCCTCGAGAGACTACAGCACGATCACGCTTTGGGAGGCAGACTGGGACGACACGACCAAGTACGGTGCCACGGCTCGCATCAAAGGCGAATGCTACAACGACAGCGTCTTCGATGAACGCTGCACCTTGAACGGAGGCGTCACCTCAGCGATCGACTACGCGACCCTCTCGGTGGCATCATCGGAACGCCACGATGGCACGGCTGGTAGCGGCGCTCGAATTGTCATGTCCGCCAATTGGTCTACAGGGATTCTGTACCAAGTTGGCATGCTCCGTGGTCCACTGATTACGGTTGAATGGCTGGAACTCAATGGCGGCGGATTCAAAGACACTCAGACGAGTGGCTCTGTAATCCAAATGACGTCCGCTAACAATATTTATGCTGGCCCTCAGCACTTGAAAAACTGCATCATTCATAACGCTGATGGCAATGACAAGCACATGTACGTTGTCTATGTCTCGTCGGCACACACGAAAAGAGAAGTTCTCAACACCATCATTTACGATTGCAGCGTTGCCAGCGGAGGTCGCTCAATAAATGGTGTGTATCTCGCGCAGGCTTTTCAAAGGGACGTACATGTCCGCAACGTCACCGTGCATGCATTGACGAACAACACGACGGGTTCATCGATCGGCCTAAAGATGACCGACGACGCCCAGCTGTTTGTTCAAAACGTTATGGCGACAGATGTCGACCTAGGCACGACCACCGGCACCGAGGCATGCTTCAATCCATCGAGCCTGTCGAACGCCACAGTCAACAACAACCTTTCCAGCGACGCCACAGCGAGCGGGACGGGATCCCTGACAAGCAAGGCGTCATCGAACCAATACGTCTCAACCACTGGTGGATCAGAGGACCTTCACCTCAAGGCTGGTGCGGACGCGATCAACGCTGGAAGCGACCTTGGAACCGAACATGGTGTTCAGTTCGACATCGACGGCCGCGATCGAGACACCGAAGGTGACACATGGGACATCGGTGCCGACGAGTTTGTATCAACCGGCATCACCGTCAGTCTTTCCCCGATCAACATGCATTGGGATCCACAGTCACTAACGACGGACATGAGCCACTCGCTCGGAACCGTACCGCTGCACTGGAGCCCGCAGTCGCCGACGACCGACATCGCGCACGCACTAGGCACAGTGGCTGTCCACGTCGATCCTCAGACGCCCACGACGGACATCAGTCACGCCCTCGGAACCGTGCCTCTGCACTGGAGCCCACAAGCTCCAACGTGTGATTTCTCCACCTCGTTGCCGACCGTGCCGGTTCACTGGGGCCCACAAGCTCCAACAACTGACATCTCGCACGCACTGGGCACAGTGGCCGTCCACGTCGATCCTCAGACGCCTACGACCGACATCAGTCATGCCCTCGGATCCGTTAACGTTCATTGGGATCCCCAGGCACCCACCACTGACCTTTCCACGTCACTGCCAACGGTGCCCGTTCACTGGGATCCGCAAGGCGTAACGACGGACATCACTCACGCGCTCGGAACGGTGCCAGTCCACTGGTCGCCTCAAGCAATCAGCACGGGTGGAGTCACCACCACTCCGCCGATCGTCGACATGCTTTGGTCGCCGCAATCCACGACGACCGACCTATCCGCCTCACTGCCGACGATCCCGTTGCACTGGTCACCACAGGCACCGACGTCCGACCTGAATCACTCTCTGTCGAACGTCAACCTGCACTGGTCACCGCAATCGCCAACAACCGGCATGCAGATCGACGCCCCGTCCGCTGTGGCTGTGCACGTCGATCCCCAGGCTCCCAGCCAAACGGCGATCGCAGCGACACCGACGCCTGTGCCCGTCCACTGGTCGCCACAAGACCCAACGACGGCCATGCAGCTGGCGATCTCAGCCGTTCCGATTCACTGGACAGCCCAAGTCGTCACCATCGCGGACGAGCGGTTCTGGACCATCCACACGACCGTGATGTACCCCGGCAGTGTCAACACAACCGTGTTCCACCCAGGCGCACAGCACACCGACGTGCACGTACCTGGGTCGACTAAGACAAGGATCCTGTAACATGCCTCAACGCGAAGTATTCCGCGGCCGATCTGTGCCGGAAGATAGCGGCGTCGTAATCTACCACCGCATCTCAGGTGATGAGTTCGACGACGATGACAACGACCTGCTGACCGTCGCCAAAGTGAGTGCCGTCACAATCAAGGTGTTCAAGCTTTCAGACAACAGCCAGGTCGGGACGGACATCACGCCAAGCGTGAGCGACGTTGTCCTTGATACGTTGGTCACGCTTAACAGCGTGGCGTACAACTTCAAGTACAAGACACTGGCAGCATCAATGCCGGATGGTGATGAGGTCTATCGATTCGAGATCTTGATTGATCCAGTTAGCGGGGCGAACTTCTACCTCACGCCAGTCGAGATCCCGACGATCGCAATGCTTTCAAGTTGAACCAGCTAGGTGGCTGGGTCTATCGGCGCGGCGTTAGCCGTGGGCTCGCCGGGTTTGGTCACCCGGCGAGCTTTTTCTTTGCGCGAGCCATCTCGATCTCGACCATCATGGGACCAATCTTCTTCATGATCCTGTCCCGCCACTCTTTGCGAAGATCATCTTCCTCATCAGGGGGACGGTTGGCACGTATGAGCTGGATCCGCATCCACGCAAAGTCGATCTCCAACTTGATGTGACTCTTGATGTGACTCCATTTCAAAGCGTTGTTATGCACAGGATCGACCCCGTCATCTCACGTAGATGTTCAAGCCCCAGATCATCTTCAGAAAGATGAATCCACCAAGGCCGATGAGTATCCCCAGGCAGCTGCCGAACACCCACAGGATCGGCCGCAGCGATTGCACCGAAGTGTTGATCTGATGCAACAGCATCAGCTGCTGACGATAAAGGTCAGCATTGGGCAGCTCGAAGTCCGGAAGCTCAGCTCGAGAAATCGTTTCCCGCGGCGGCGGCAGACACTGGTCCGTCGGGAACTTGACCTTGTCGTTGGTTGGATCAGGAAGTGCTGGCATCGTTACCCTTTCGACCCTCAAAAGTTTTGGTGATTTCTGTCGTGCCCCCTCATGGGCACACGTCCCCGCTCGCTTGAGCCATCCACCTAGCCAGGGGGATACCCTGTCGGGGGAGGGCGCAGCCGCACATGCCCCTGCCTGGGGGTTGCGTAACGATCGCGCACAATCACCCTAAGCTTTGCCTAAGGTTATCCTAAGCATTCGCCAACGTCGCGAGATCTGCAGGCGCAGGCCTGCACCTCCACATAACGCGACACTTGGCCAAACGGATTAGGGCGCACGTCCGCAAACGCGCGCGGCTGATACGCTCGGTTAGTCGTCGCGGCTTCGTCGTTCTGCCCATTCTTTCCGCGTGATTAATTCCCATCCTGTTTGCTCTACGGTTATTTGTGGTCCGTCAATGAGAACGCGGGAATCATCCCAACTCCAGATTTCGGTAGTGTCGACGATTTCAGGACCGCCAAACGTTGGCAACGATGTTATGTCACACGGGTAATCGTCGCATTCGTCATGGGTGAGGAATTCCGCCCATTGATTCAGTAGGTCGCAAAGTTCGTCGAGTGTGACGGCGGTGGCGGGATTGCGGGGTATCGTCATCGGTATCTCCAAAAAGGGTGGTAGTGAAAACAGACAACGACGGGCACCACAGTGCCCGTGTGTTGACGGCTCGCACTTACTTGACTGCCAGTGCCTCGTCGATCCCTTCCTCACCGATGGCGTCCAGCAGCTGATTGAACAGCCAAGTCTGGCATTCTGGCAGAGTGCCGGACGTCTGATGGTTCGCGTACATCGTCCAGAACTCGGGGTCGCCACTCTCTCGCAGTTCAATCCAGTACTGGCCCAGGTACACGTAGCCGCTGGTGCCGTGCGACACATCCGCACAAGCTTCGGCCAAGTGCTCGCACCACTTACGCGAGTTGATGAACGCGTTGAAGCGGTCGAGCTTCTCTTGAGGATTTGGGATCTGGTCGTCCACCATCCCTTTCATAACGTCGTGTGCCATGTCCTCGTCGAACTCGTCAAAGTCTCCGTTGGGATCATTCCACTTCAGCCAGTCGATCATCTCATCGAGCTGCTTGCGTTTGAGGATCTCTTGTTGCACTGATGTGAGCAGGTAGATCTGCACGCCCGCGCGGCTGTTGTTGCGTTCCACAACCTCCAGGCCAGCACCAGCAATCTCAATCAGCAGCTGGTTGGCCAACCGGTCGGCGTACTGACTGTAGTCGTCCAGTTCATCATGCCACTCGGTCAGTATCGCGCGGAGTCGTTTCTCTGGACTCGTGACATAGTTGATCATCTCCTCCATCGTGTGATCGTTGAGGCAGTACACGCGAGTCTGCGATCCGTGTGCTTGCTGGCGAGTATCGCCATCGTCTAGCACGTTGCCATCAGAATCGATTGTTGCACCTGTGGTGTACACCTCGCAGGTGGTTTGAATGTTCGCTCCGCAGATCGGGCAGGATTCGATGCGTGACATGTGTCTCTCCAAAAAGTCAAAAGTGAAAAACAAATCGACCGGGGGAATCGACCCCGTCAGTCTAGGTCTTCTTGCGTGAACACTTGCGTTGCGATGGCATCAGCATATGCAAGAGGGTCAATGTGCAGCTCAGCTTCTGGTTCAACGTCGTCGTTGACTTCAAAGCAACTCGGCACAGCGATGCCCGAAACGGCATCGAAGATCAGGTCACGCAACTGGTCGCGAGCTTCCTGCGGGCAGTCACCAGGAACGGTAACGCAAAGCGTGCAATCGACAATAAAACGAGTGGCAACAACAGTCTTGTCAGACATCAGATCTCTCCAAAAAGTTAGTGACGAAAAATGATTCGTTCGCAGGGACGAAAAATTTTGACGATGTTTGCTGGACCCCTACTAGGCCCACGCGCGTTGGCAGCTTCTGTACGGTTCAGCCACCCCCCCCACCAGGGGGTAGACCCCCCACTGAGGGACCCCCTGAAAGGGGGTCCCTCGCCAGCGGGGCATGCCCGCGCGGCGCGCACTTTGGCCCGTGAAAACTGGCACCAAACGGCGCGCAGTCGCGCGACGGTCCGCGCCAGCGCTCGCCATAGCGTTGAAAAATTTTTTTCATTTTGTTTCTAGGTTGCGGGTTTCCCCCATAGCCACAGAGCCACGGAGCCACGGAGCCACGGAGCCACAGAGCCACG
>CEUI01052696.1_pt1 | contig 23348 bp, 25 predicted proteins | sample 531411 | NCBI WGS metagenome assembly CEUI01 (sample SAMEA2622841, study PRJEB7988) | marine metagenome | isolation source: saline water (ENVO:00002010), including
TCGTTTACAAGCAAGTTCACCCGCATACATGGGCTAACACCAAACCCAGTGGCAAATCGAAAAGATACAGTATTATCCTGAGTGGCAACCATTTCCTCTGCAACGCGCTTATTTACCCCGTATAGAGACACGGCGTTCAGTGGGGATTCTTCTGTACAAACATCCTCTACTTTGCCGTAGACGCTGCCTGTGGAGGCGTAAACGAAAGGCATTTTTGGATTGTAAGCCTCTCTAGCGAAAAGCATGTTTCTAGTGCCTTCTACGTTGACCGCCGTTGCCAAAGCGGGTTGGGATTTGCAAGCCGGAAAGCCAACAATAGCAGCAAGATGAATAATAGCATCACACCCAAGAACAGCCTCCTTCATTTGTTCTAAAACAGTAACATCCCCATACTCAAATTCAAAGTTAGGATTTGTAGCTAATGGGATTATGGCATCGCATTGACCCTTATGAAAGTTGTCAACGCATTTTACTCTATAGCCTTTATCGAGAAGGTGTCGGCATAGAACGTTACCAACATAACCGCCGCCTCCCGTCACTAAGATTTTTGTCATTCTTGTGTCCTTATAAATTATAGATCATTCATAGATCGTAAGAAATTTTGTGGCATGTTGTTTAGATAAAAGTCATAATTTGTATTGTTGATTACTGATATGTTATATTTGCAATGAAATTTTCCCATGTCTTCTAGAGGTACAATCTCGTAATTTTCTTTCATTATTTCTACACTCTTATTGAGATCAAGTGCAATACCTTTAGACATCAAATAACAAAAGCATAAAAATGTTTCTGGAGAAACCCCATTATTTCCATCACGATTAATTAGATCTGGGACTCCAAAATAATCTGCGTTTAGTTGTTTTTTTGTGTTCTCTTTTTGACAAACCTTAAAAGCATAACCAAACATGTTTTTCATATTTTCTGTTGTGCCGCCAATAACATGGTCTGATGGATGAAATGGATCATAACTGTTCTTGCTAAAGAACATATTTGTTGTAACTATTTTTTCTGGGTTGTCTTTTATCTTTTGTATAAATTTTGACAAGTCACTAAAGGACTCGTCACATCTAAGTTTAATTGCGTATTTAGTTTTTACTTTTTTTAGTCCATTTAGAGTGGATGCCACTTGAAAATTCATATTGGCATCACGATACATGTTTTTATAAAGATCTTCGCTTGCTTCTATAATATCAATATTGTATTTAGCTAGAAATCTTTTTGATGGTTTTAGTTCAGCTCCTTTCCAAGTGGATATGATTGTTTTAGCTGTTTCAGAATAATATTTTAAATTCTTCATTCCAGCAACTAGGTAGGTTCCGAGCTTTCCTTTTTCTATTGGCCCTTGCAAAACAAGGGTTACGTCATCGTGTTTCATTAAATCCGACTCTTTTTTTCTGTTTCCCACCTTTAAGCATATCAACATAATCTGAACATACAGCATAAGAGTCAGCAATAGTGTCTATGGAAACTAGTTCTGGTCGCATACAAATTGTGTTTTTGCCGGAAGCATAACCCGGATAGCTTACAATGATTCCTCGACTGGTTAATGTGTAAAAATCATCTTGATGCCAAAAGCAATGAAGTTGCAGATCAAGCATAGACTTCAAGGCTTCTAAATTTTTTGCATGAAGAAGTAAAGAGGGTTGTGAGATAAATTTTTCATTTGTGCGATATTGTGGTGCATCATGTCCTAAGAACCATGTATCTTTAATTTTCCAGACATCTATTTCAACAAAGTAACCTTTATATATGGCTTCTTTTATATAATCTTCAGTGTTTTCTAATGATGCTCTTGGCCCGTTCGTATTTCCTCGGTGTGAAATAAATAACATTTTATAACCTCTCGTAATTTATATGATACATATCCATAAGACGCTTTGTTACATTCCAGCTATAATGATCTTCTGTTAACCCTAAAGTGTAAATTTTATCTACTTTGTTTAACCACAATAAATTCAATATCAAATGTATGCTACTAGAATCGTTTCTTAGAACACCATCGTTATTTCCAAAATCATTATAGCTTACCGTATCTTCTCGCAAAAATTTCTTAATTCTAAACCTTGAAAAGTTTATTATTTCATTGGCTTCTTCGTAAGACAATGAATCACAACAAATATTTAACTTATCAAAGTATCCTTTTGGCTTATTGTAATGTATGAAATCATCCGGCTTCCAGAACATTAAAGAATGAACCGGACTCTTTAAATAAACAACTTCGCCAGAAGCCCTTTGCATTATTCCGCTTGATTTGCCAAACCATTGCTCGTTTGTTATTCTGTGCGGTACTAGGTGAACACCCCATTTTTTTCTAAAGTTGGATATATTGTGGATAATTCTAATTAAATCCAACGAGATGACAACATCTGCATAATCCAGAGAGTATAAGGATTTTCCACTACATAAAACAAAAAAATCCTCTGTGTTTACTTTTTCTGAAAAGCCAGAACCAACAACTAAGATTGGTTTATTTGTTTTCAGTTTTAAGTCCACCAGAGTCTTTTCTCACTATGTCAGAAGGATCAAGTCCATCAATCCAATAAACTTCCAAAGCTTTAGTGTCTTCTAATGCTTCAAAGCGGTGATCTACACCGGGAGGAACATCTGAAAACATACCATCAGTTAGTACTGTCTCATCCTCACTATCCTGCTTATATATTATAACCTTCAAAGCTCCTTCTAGCACAATAAATCTATTCCATTTATTTTCATGGTGATGCCTAGAGCAGAAACCGCCTTTATTTGCTTCTATATAATGGACTTCAGATGAGCAATTTTCAAAGAAGCATCTTGTTGTTCCCCAAAATTTCCCCTGAATAGCGCCGGTCAGTGTTTTATGACCCATAAGACCTCCTTGATATCATATTTAATATATTTTCATGTGAACGTTTTTCTTTCATCTTAGGGTAATGTGCCTCTAGAGACCTAATTGCATTAGGCGATGTTCCAAATTTTGTCCCCTGCTCTAAGAACACAGGTTTTCCATCAACAATCAAGAAGTCTATTTTTGCGGTGTCTAGAGACAACCTCGCAACTTTTTTGAAAGTCTCTTTATTGGAATTGATAACCTCCTCTAGCTCTAACTGGCCATCTCTAAAAAAATCAAAGTTAGTTACGTCTGCTATATGAATAGCGTCTACTCCCCTTTTAGGACAGCAAAGACTGTACTGATAAAACATTTCACCCTTAATAAAAGAAACGGATGAAGCAGAGCAATACTTGCCATTGAAATTATCAATAAATTCCACAGCAATTATCCTTGTGTCGTACTGCAAGGAAGAAAACTTTATGTCTGAAAATTTGTCATAATATTTTAATCCTTCTTGTAACTGATCTTTCCTTAAGGATTCAGATAATAACTTATAATATTCTTCAGCCTCTTCAATATTGTAAACCTTTTTCCATTGGTGAATATTGTTGAACTTTAGAAGGTAGGGAAACTTTACCCCTAGCAGATCTTCTTTTTTGTTTATTACACTGTAGTTTGGAACTTGTATATTGTTTATTTTAAGTTGTCTAAAGTATTTTTCTTTCTGTGCATCTCTTTTAAAGTCTGGTAGCTTATTGATTATTTCCCATTCGGTGTTTTCTTTTATCCAGTAATAAACTTCTTCTATTTTTTTATAGTTTTCTTTGGTTATCCATTCTGCATTAAAGCTGAATACGACCGTGTCGTACTTAAACATTTTTAACAAAGAGTCTCTGAAGTATAAACGGTTTTCTCTTATATTAAATTCAGTGCTGTCATAAACCCTGTCTGCAAGAACGTTAAAAGGAGTTTCATTTTTTATCCACCACATAAAGTGTTTGCCAGCAAAGCCTATTGATTCTACAGACCTTCCCTTTCTACCAACCCATAAGATTCCCTTTTTCATTTGGTTACCTTTACAAATCTTATATATAGATCATTCTTTTCGATATAATCTACTGGGTCTAATAGTGTTACGTTGTAATCTTCAGACATTTCTTCTATGACTTTTTTACAACCCACATCATCCCTGTTTTCATAGTAGTCATCAAATATAACTACAGTTTCGTCATCCATTAACCTCTTAATATTATCCCAGTCGCTTTGTATGGTTTCTACTGAGTGACCACCATCAATAAAAACAAAGTCGATTTGCCTGTCTGGATCGAACTTCTTAAGGGTTTTCCTCGTATTACCACCCTTTAATTTATACCCACACCCTGTCTTTTTAAGTTTCTTGGTGGGTTCTGCGAAATTACAATTGCTTTTGCCATGAAATTCGTATTTTTTATATTCTTCAGTCATGTACTCAAAAAGATCAAACCCATAATAGAAGACATCATCATTGAATTTTTGAGCTTCCTCAATCATGCGAACAGCGCTCATTCCCATATGAGTGCCTACTTCTACTATTGTTTTTGGTTGTCGCTTTGCTACTTCTTCTAATAACTTGTTGTATCTTCCCAAGGGTCACCTCCCATAATTTCTTCTGTGTTCCATTGACAATGAGCTAAATCTTTAAAAAAGTTTCTATCAAAAGGCGGGTCTTCTATTTGAGATAGCTCTCCATTTTTCCTAGTTTTGTTTGTAAATATTGCAGGTATACCGTTAATCATAGATTCAATACCTGCATTTGAATGGTCTGTTACAACACACCAAGCATCTTTCAAACACTCAGACAAAGGGTTTTCGTTTTTTGTTGATACTACTATTTTCCTATCTGTATACTGTTTAAGATTGTTGATTGTTGTGCCAAGCCAGTCATCTAAAATAGGAAAGTATTTTGTCATATAAACAGACGGTTTTACTATCACTATATGGTTTCCGTTTTTTCTTAAATCTTTCATTTTTATATTGAAAGAGTTAAATCTATCCCAAGAATGGTTTTTTTCTGAGACATCATGCCATAAATTATTTCTGACTATTCTAAAATAGCCATCAAAAGAAGTTGTTGACGAAGATCTAAGAAAGTAACCATGATCAATATGCCAAAAGTTTTTAGCCTTCTCTCTGGCTTTTCTTATGAACTCTCCTTTATCGTTATATTGACCAATCAGTATTCCATAGGTAGCTAAATCTTTTGGGTATATTCCATCTTTTGAGTATTTTATCCATTCGTCAGAAAGCATTATATTGCAGCGCCCGTAACCCTTTTTAAAAATGTGGGCGGCTTTATGAGATTTAAGTTTAGTATCTGCAACTAAAAAGGTTACTCTAGGCTTCATCTTTAAATTCGACCCCATGTTTTTGCCAGTGAACACCCTTGAGGTGTTTTAGATATGAAGCAAAAGGCCCACGGTGAATTACATGACCACAACCACCAGCTCCGGGCTTCATCATTTCTTCTCTACTAAAAACAGGAACTACGTCCGTATATTTTAGATCTGATCTTTCTTTGACGGTATTGTGGAACACATAACTGTCATCCCACCGTCTATATTTTCTATAGCTCTTATCTTTAAACTTAGAAAACACAGTCTCTAGAAAATCAACACCGCCATTCTTCATATGAAACCCTATAAACCCAGATTCTATTCCTGCATCTGCCTCTTCTCTAAAAGGCCCAAGGTGATAAAACATCGCAGTATCACCAAGCATAGATAACATAAATTCTTCTGTGAGCGTGCGTTTAAATATAACGTCGGAGTCTACAAATACAATCGCTTCGTAATCATCCTTGTATTTCAAAGCCTCCTTGAGCGCTACTATTTTTCTAAACCACTGACTTGCTCTAAAGTTATACTTATCCATTTTTCCAGCGAATTTACCACCAAGTTCTACCGGTATTACATCAGCATTGTCTTTAAGCCAGTCGTTTAAAAATTCATTGTCATCCAATGAGCATGGGATAATTTTTCTATGTTTTGGTAAATCAACATTGCCTTCGTAAGTTGCAAGCATGTGACCTTCTGTTTTTACGTAAACAAAAGACTCTAGCATTTTTTTGCCAGTAGCATTAAAAAGCTTTTCGTTAAATGAGGTGACATATAGTATCATGATAAATAACTTCTCCACAAATTTGCATAGTCTACATCTTGCCAATTTTCAAACCACGGCCCTCCATTTGTAAAGTGAATAGCAGAAGGTGGTCTATTATAGACACTTTCAAATTCTTCTTTATTATACTCACCCTCTAACCAATTCCATTCTATTGGAATTTCGCCAATCATATTGTCTTTTAGAAACATAAAACGATGAAGATAAGCCCCTGTCCATTCACTTACAGTTTTTGATGTCAAAAGACTGTTCATTGGATGGCCACAATTCCATAAAATGCAACTAGACCAATTTTTTCTAGGGTAAACTACTTGCTTTTGCCCGTCCATTTTGACAGCGTTTTTAGGAATGTAATCATGTTTAGCACACATTAATGCGTATTTGTCGTCTGCAAAATTGAACAATTTAGCTACATCTTGCGTAAACAAAAAATCACAATCTATAAATAATGCCCAGTCTTTGTATTCAGCTAAGTAAGGCGTTAAAAATCTAGTGTAGGTAAATTCTACAGAGCCAGCTTCTGGCTGCTCTCTAAAATATTCACCCGTATCCATAAGAGTTTCTCTTACGATGGGTGTAATATCAAGTTCTTCTGAAGAGTGTTTTTGTAAAGATGCTACACAAACCTTGTAAGCATCTTCTTCTCTAGAATCCCAGCCAATAAAAATTTTAAGTGCCATCTAAAAATACCTCCAAGTCTTCAGGTGTACCAAGTCCCCACATCTTATCTATATCGAATATTTTAATTTTTTTACCGTCTTCTATTGCTTCATTAAAAACTGGGCAAACATAAAATTCATTGTTAACCCTTTTGTCTGCAAATATCATTTGCTTAGCATATTTCACATAGTCACTGCCTTTAGACCAATAATAAATACCAACTGTGGCTTTATTGCTTATCGGCTTTTTCTCAGCAACTTCAGAAACAAAACCATCTTCGTCAAGCTTTGCAAAGCTCCACTTGGGATGAATGGACTCAAAGGTTAATATTCCAGCGTCTACATCGTCTGCTTGCATGGAATACAAAAATTCATTACTATTCCACTCTACGAACTGATCAGAATTTGCAACCAGTAAAGGTTCATCGCCATTAATATATTTTTCAGCCAGAAGGGTTGTACAGGCAGCACCTTCTGTTACTCCATCTACTTGTACTATTTTGCAATCTGGAGATATGAGATTTAACAAGTATTGTAAATTGTATTTTTCATAATGTTCTTTTTGAACTATGAATATGTGTTCTGCTTCTATATTTAGATTTTCAACAACTACTTGAATCATTGGCTTTCCATTAACCTCAATTAGAGGTTTTGGAAATGTGTATCCGGCCTTTTCAAATCTAGACCCAGCACCAGCCATTGGTATTAAAACCTTCATTTTTCCACCCTGCCATTTTGGTGTAATTGGTTTTTGTTTTTTGTTTGCGTCATCAATCGCACCTAGTACTTTTTTAGGGGTTATATCTTTCAAGCCTTTAACACCCATTACAAAAGCCCCAGATTTTGCAGCAGCTTCTCTTCCTATGTGTGAATCTTCTACTATCAAACATTCTTGAGGATTAACGCCAGCATGAACCATGCACTTTAGATAAATTTCAGAGTGTGGTTTCGGATGATTTACGTCTTCATTAGATAGGTATTCATCAATATATTCTAAGTAGCCAGCCTTAAGAAGCATGAGCTTGACGCTAGATCTTATGGAATTTGAAGCGCAATATATTTTGTATCCCTCAGATTTCAATCTTCTCAGGGTCATTGCGATACCTATATGATTTTGCGGATTTATATTTCTTGAAATTACATTTTCTGTGGCTTTTTGTTTTTCTTCCCAGACATATTTATGAAATGAAACTGGAAGACCCTTTTCTTTAGAGAGCTTGATCAGTTTCTTGGAGGTTGGTAATCCATCGTAACTAGACAAATGCTCTTCTCTGCTTATAACATAGCTTTCGTCCATCTTAGCTAAAGCTTTATTAAGGGCTAAGTAGTGTATGTCTCTAGCTTCTACCAGAACTCCATCAAGATCAAAAACAACCAACTTAATCATAGTTTATGCCTCGTCGTCACACTTTGTTCGCACTCGCTAAAAATACCTTTATCGTGTATTATTTTTGGAGCTATAAAATAAGAATTTATTTTGTCATGGAAAAATTTAGATAGCTGTGAATCCACGGGGTCAATAGGTGTAAGTCGTGTGATTATATCTAGCATTTTTCTTGAAAAGATGACTCCATGAAGTCCTCCGATTCTGGAGACTTTTCCAACTGCCGGTAGTCTTTCTTCTTTCCAAGTGTTTTCTATCGTGTTGTTAAAATCGTCTCCTTCGTCTCCAATCCACCATCCTAAATAGAGTACGTCATAGTCTAGACTCAATATTTTTTCTTGAGACTTTTCAATTACTTCATCGAATCTTTCAGTAAGATAGGCATCGTCTTCTAGAAATAGAACCTTTTCATCGCCGTCTTCTAATGCTTTTTTCGCCATCTCTTGATGAGAACAAAAGGCGTTGTAATGGTGTGTTTTCTTTCTATGGACTTCTTCATCAGTATCTTTCTCGTGACCACCATAGCCCCAGTTAAAGTCTTTTTCTGGTAGCTTTATATCCAGCCTATCGTAATCTGTGGGGTCAAAAATTTCACCTTTACCTACAAGAAATCGGTTGAACTCTAAACCCTTAGATTCACATTGCTGTTTTAGATCAAGCCAGTGCGATTCTCTTTTGTCCAAACAAAGACAATACGCCTTTTTTATTCCAAGCATCAAACTTCCTTTAGTATATATTCAGCTAAAGCGGTTGTAGTTCCCTCTCTTTTGAGCCAAGAATACAAACTGTCTCTATAGTGTTCCCAAAGCTTCAAATTGAAAGACTCTCCTATACTGCCGGGAGAATTTTTAACTACTACACCACAGTGCGGCAATGACTGCCCGTTCCAATCGCCTTCTTTTAAGTTTGGTATTCCACCTAAACTGTTTCTAGCTTGAAGCAGTCTTTCTTTTGGGAGATTCCATAATATATTTTTAGGGCAATGCTCAATATCAACAAAGAATGGAATAGAGCCATTTGCTATGATTTCGTAGTGGCGTAAAGTATCCCAGCCACCCTTTTTAGACGTATATGAAAAATAAGCGGTTTGATACATGTCATAGTAATCTTGTTCTGTGTCGTACTGATATGTTGACATATATGAAGGATCAATTGATTGATTGACAGGTATTAACGGAGCAAAAGGAATTTCTCTTTTTGAATCGTCTATTGGTCTAATTTTCTCTTCTGGAAATGCAAACGAAATGGGCTTAGCATATTCCTCTTGTTCATCTGTCATCTCTCTTTTGTAATATGTACAATTTTTAGAAATTTCAGGATGTATAAAATCTCTATCCCAACCATCTACTACAATTAGCTGTTTTTTTTCATAACCATTTGACAGGAGGTTTTTTAAAAGCGTGATGACGTATCGGTGCTGCCTCGTGTGAGTCCAATGTATTGGCAAAACAATCGCATCATAATTGGAGTGCCTTTCGTTCATTTCTAAGGTCTGATACTCCCCTTCTTCGAGGAGGCCGTATATAGTAAAACCTTTGCCCCAGATTTTAGAAAAGTCGTGTTCGTTTTCTTCTTTGGCTTTTTTGTGATGCCACCAAAGATTGTGATAGGTATGAACATCTGTACCTAATTTTTTAACTAAGCCATGAAAAACCATATCGGATTGGTAATCTGAAACATGTTCTGGATCTTTTAAGTCCAAAGGCATTATTGGATGAAAGAGTATTTTCACGACATGCTCCTTACGGCTTCAAATATTGCTTCTTTAGAGCTGTATTTGGGTGTCCAACCAATGCTTTTTAGCTTGTCATTTGACACGCTTATTAACTTGTTATCGCCCTTCCAGTTCGCTCCGTCACCAAGCCAGTCTATGTTTTTGTAAACCTCAAGTCCACTCATGACGGTTTTGGCTACTTGCTCAATGTTTATTGCGTCATCTGGAACTATGTTATACGCCCCTTCAGCAGAGTCCTTCATCGCTAAAAGTATTAAAGCGCTTTTTAAGTCTTCTATGTAGCAATAAGGTTTAGTAGATCCCGGTTTGCTTCCCAATGCTTCTAAAGTAGGGTTATTTAATATCTTCCTAATAAAATCATAAACAACCCCGTGGGTTAACCCACGCCCAACGGTTGCACACATACGAGCCGAGACCCCTTTTATCTGTCCCGTACTGGTGTAGTAATTAAGAATTCCTTCGGAAGCCCGCTTTGTCATTCCATAGATTGAAGTTGGTTCTGTTCGATCCTCTTCCGTATACGGTCTTGGAGATTCTTCTTCAAACATCCAGTCTCCATAAACAATGACTGTAGATGCTAGAACTACCCTTGCGCCTTTCGGCGCCCATTGACAGATTTTTTGAGTACTTAATATGTTATCTTGCAGAATCTGAAAAGGTTCATTACCTGTCATCTTAACTGTAGCTTTACTAGCAAGATGAAATATGTATTCAGGCTTATGTTCTTTCATAATGTTTCTAAGCGCATAGAAACGATTGTCTTCCTGATCAGAGAACCCTAAGTCGCACTTGTAGGATTTATCAATGAAGGAAGAGGTGAATGGCCTTCTGCTAACATTAATAATGTTGCCGAAGGTTCTTCTATTAATATGAAGGGACTGTATAAGGTTTCTTCCTACGAAACCATTAGCGCCTGTTACAAGTACGGTCATTTTATTCCTCAACGAAAAACTGTTTCATGGTTTCCATGCACTTGTCGGCTTCTGACTGCATCTCTAGTTCAGAAAAGATTTTAGCAACCCTATGAAAATATGTATGGTGCTGAACAACAGAGTTGTAACCCGCCTGAATATGTTCAATTCTCTTATCTGGGTTTTGAATGTAGTAGTCTACAAGCTGCTTAAATTCTTTTGGGGTTTTAGCAAAAACGATTTCATTGTTTGTAAATACATCATTAGCCATTGATTCAACGTAATCAGAAATACAAAAGCCACCACTCATTAGAATTTTGAATGGCCTTTCGATAATATCGTATCCAAAGTCTTGAGAGTGCGGTTCGCTAATATTTGGCGAAATTGTAGCAGACGAGAACAACGCCCCTACATTTTTAGAATCTATACGACCCATATACTGCACAACAGGCCAATCTGAACCGCCAAAGATTTTTATGTTGTAATCGCCTACTGGATGACACAAACTGACTAAGTATTTGTCGAGATTAATTGCCTTGTAAGGCCAATAACCACCAACGAATCCAATGTCGCACTTGAGAGATTCCACTGGTGGTTGAATGTAGAAGTCGAATATATCGGCTCCATGTATTAAGGAAATAGGCTTAATGCCAATATCCTTCCACTTATTATGCGTTACTTTAATCCAATTATCGTGATAGTGGTTGTGGACAAAGTCTGGTCTTCCTGTCTCTTTCTTAAGTTTTTCAAGTAACTTCTTTTCTTCTTCTTGGGCTACTAGGATTGGGTATTTTTCTAAGTCAATGCCTGTTTGCATATGACCCCAATCAGAAGCCCGCATGACAACCTTCATATGAGGTCTTTGTTTGATGCACTTACACAGAGCCTCTGTGATGTTGTAGGTTTGCCCCATGAACAGATCTGGCTCAAATTCATCGAAAGCATCAAAGGCTGGCTTTTCATCTTTGTGCCATAGCTCTACTTGATGACCCATTGCAGAGAACACTTTAGCCCAAGACATTCTTATGTGATAATGGGCATGAAATCCGTCGCTACTTATTAGAATTTTCATAATCTTACAAATCCTTCAATGAATCAATTTCTTTTATTAGCATACCGGATGGTTCTTTTGCTTTCATTGCTATACCGCTATTAATAATTATATTGAATAGCTCAAAAGGATATAGCTTGCTTTTTCTTTTGTCTGAGCATAACTCTTTTAGAATGTCAAAAGATGCTCCTTCAAAGTAGGCTATTTGTGACCATTTCTTTGGAAGACCGTAAGCAAAGTTGGTAATGTTTTCATCAACCACTGTTACCCCGACTTCATCTTCTTTAAATCTTTCCTTAGAGTCCACGACAGCGCATGGCCCATCTGATGTAATGTTTCTTATGGAATAAACATTAAACACCAAATCGCCGTAAACAATAAGAAGATCTTTATTGGATGCGGCATTTATTCCAATTCTGATGCTCTCGGCAATATTGGTTGACTCATAGTTATAATTTTCAACCACTCTAACTTTATGCGGAAGGGTTTTGATTACTTTGTCTGATTCAAACCCAGCAACCACAATGATATCACAATATGGATACTCTCTTTCGATATTGGAAATTGTCTTCTCTAATATCGTTTCTTTTTTATTTGCAGGCAGCAAACACTTTGGGCCATAGGATTTCATTCTATGACCCATACCGGCTACAGGTATTATTACTGTTAGCGGTTTTTCTGGGGCTGTTCCAGCCCCTACCTTTTTTACCGTTGTCGTAAACCTATTTGGCATTTATTCTTGCTTGCATTTTTTCCATGACTCTTCTCCAGTTTTTTTGCCAAATCTCTTGATTAACAATAAAAGAGGAGTTGTCCCCAGTAACCCTGACTTTTGTTAAGGCTTTTGGAACGTGGGCTATAATAAACTTTTCACTTATCCGCATCCAAAGATCGTAGTCTTCACAGGTTCTCATTGTTTTGTCGTAGTATCCAGTATCTTCGCAAACTTTTTCTAAAGCTTCTTTGGATATTAGAGATCCACTATGAACTATACATTCTTGAGTAAGCCTATTTCTACTGAATGGCTCCTTATATTCTCTGATGATTTTGCCTGTGTTGACATGCAATGTGTCATAATCTGCATAAACCACACCAATCATACCGTCGCCTCTTTCAAAAACTGGCACGCACTCAGACAGTTTATTTTCATACATTTCGTCATCAGAATCCAAAATGGCAAATATCTCTGTACGTTCCATCATGTATCTAATGCCAACATTTCTAGCTTCGCTTGGCCCGCTATTTTCATTTTTGATAGCGTATACTTTTGTGTTGCCAAATCTTCCTCCTGAAGTCTGAGAAAACGTTACATCCAAATTGTCTTCGGTGGCATCCTTTGCAGGATTTTTAATATAGGTTTGTATAATATCCCAAGACCCATCTGTAGAACCATCATCCACAATACACACATTTATTGGGCCGGGATAATCTTGGTTTACAGCACTTTCTATAGCAATGTCTAAATAGTCTTCATCGTTATAATTAGCTATTAATATAGTAACTTCTGGTAGTGGCATTAAATTTCATCCCAATTTCTAACTAGAGAGTTTCCGTCTTTAACCTTGTCTGAAACTTCGCCGTCTTCAATTTTTGTTTTCAACGAGGCTCCTTTATTTCCATATAGAAACTTATGAATAACAGCTTGTGCTGTCATTAAATTAATTCCATTTGTAGGATTTATATATCCTAATTTTTGAATTTTTACACTTATTGTATTGTATATTTTTTTAATAACATCTAACGGAAGTTCTTTTCCAGATTCTATTACCGTATAGTATCCATTTGAGACATTATTAAAAGCCTCGTCGATCACTTCAAGATCACTGAGTTCTCCTCTAATATCTTGAATTCTGTAATCCGTTCCCTCTGGAACAATTTCGTTAATTTTTGTTATCACTTCAAAATAAGATGTATCACTATTGTTAACAAATATTAACCTTTTAGCGGCAAATTCTTCTTGACTGAGAGCTGATTCTATAGTTTTTTCTATACCGTCTAAATTGTCTTGAATTATAATAATGAATTGAACTTTGGGATCTAGTTCTTTTTTGAGGGCTTCTTCTACCCCCTCTTCTTCATGGGCTGTTTTCCAAATCTCTTCTCTATAGGCATTACACCAAGTCTCCAGTACAAAAAACTCATTTTCTTCTAAGTCTTCTGCTTCTATAATATTAACACCTCTATTGGAATAGGCTTCTATTCTTCCAAATGAGCATCCTACCTGTAACTTATCTTCTTTAATAGCAAATATACAATCTTTACAAGAGGTAGTTAAGGTTTGTCTTTGAGGTTCTACTTGTTCAAAACCTGTGTCTAATTCGTTATTCATGGTCTTTCTGCCTCCACCACTAATTTAATGCCATTGATTCTTTTTTTAGTGACTTGCAAACCGTTTGATTCAAGAAAACTGGATAATTCTTCCAAAGTGGTTTGGCTAAGTCTTACATCCCAAGGTTGAGTAAAGCTGCCGTGAATAGCTTTGTTAAACGTTTGTACATCAATTTCTTTTCTGTAAAACGATCTGGCAACTTCATGTGCGTCTATTGATGTTACTATTATTTTGCCGCCGTGCCTCAATTTTTTAGCCCAGTGGCTTATAACCCGCATAGACTCTTCTTTTTCTAGGTAGTCTATTACGTCGTCCGAAAGAATTTCCATACACTCAGCATCCGAAACAACTTCATCAAGATCACGAATATCAACTGATAGATCGTCAAACTTTGTTATGGGATCTATATTGGTATATCCGCTAAGTTTTTGGTCGTCTCCAACTGTAATTCTGATTTTCATATTAGCCCTTAAATGTTATTTTCGATGCGTTTGTTAGTAGCCTGTCCCAGTTTTTAACAAACTGTTCTGATGAGTATTTTTCTACTATAGTTTTTCTTGCGTTTTCGCCAATTTCTTTTGCCATATCTTCATCATTTAATAGATCTACGAGATACTGCTTCATTTCTCCAACATTGTTTGTTATGAAGCCGTTGACTCCATTTTCAATAACTTCTGGAATCATACAGGTAGCAGTAGAAACAACTGCACATCCGCAAGACATTGCTTCCATCAAAGCTGTTGGAACTGGGGATATAGTCGATGTGTTCAAGAATATCCGACTGTTTTGGTAGGTGGCGACAAGCTCTTCAGTCGAAGCAGCTGGTTTAGATAAACCCGGTGTATCGCCAACCACCTTGTAAGGTAGTCCTTGTATTACTTCTTGCCAAACCTGAAAACCACAACACCAGTCTCTGTTTATCCAGTCGTTAACAACTGATAGTATCTCATCGCTTCTTTCATTTTCTTTTGAGCAAAATAAATCAGTATCTATTCCATGAGTAATAACAAACGTGTCATTGTTAAGAAAGCTTTGGAGTCTGTTTTGCCAACCCCAAGCGTTGATACTATATTCCGAAATGAATACATTTACATCGCCTCTCATTTCTCTTACTTGACTCATGATGTTTTCATCCCACTCTGGCATTGGAAGCGTATGCTCCAAACTCACTAGCGGAAGATGCAACTGGTGTGCAAGCTGTTTAGCTTTTTGGTATTGACCAAACTTGTTTTGTGAGAGAACCAAATCGAAGTCTATATATTCTGGGATTTGGCTATCGCCTAACGCCGGATCTAGCAACACATAGTTATCTGGCGTTTTAGCATAGGTCTCATTCCAATCTTTAATACCTTCCGCACGATACGCATAGAAATTGTGACCAGTCTTTGAAAGCATGGTCTCATATCGTTCGTGCGTAGGGAAGGTGAGAATATTTAACTTCTCGTCTGACCTCCTTGTGGATGCCCTAATTATTTGAGTTATTGGACTAACTAGCGCCATTTAACAAGTCCTTTATTAAGTTACCAATATTCTCATGCGAGTATTCATATGCTCGCTTTAGTCCTGTTTCTTTCATTTTCTTAAGTTTGTGTCCGTTCTCGTAGGCGTGTCGCATACATTCCCTTAATCCTTGTATGCTAACTGAACACCAGTCTTCGTTGCCGGTGAACAAAGCTGGGAAAGTGTCAAGCATGTCACAAACAGGCTCCATGACCCCCTCAACAAGAAAACCAGCATCCCCTATAAAGTCTGCCATTCCACCGATATTCGTACAGATAGGAGTCTTTCCAAAGCCCATAGCGTCAAAAGCTGGTATACACCAAGCCTCTCCATAGCTAGGCATAACAAAACAATCCCCAAAGCTATGCAGTCTGCAAATATCTTCATCACTAATAAAACTTGTGATTATCAAGTCTTCTTTATAATCGCTTAGGTTCTTGAATTTTTTAAGACCCACTTTTACTTGATTGCAAAGGTCTCTAATTTTTATTGCAGTCTCTTCATCAGACAGTCCATACTTACTTGATTTAATCATTATGGATACTGGTTCTGAAGGATCAAATTCAGTGTGGAAAGCTTTTATAAAAGCCTCTAGGTTTTTTCTTTTATTAAAGTCGGCTATTGTATAGAAAGTAAAGGTGTCTTCCGTAGATGATAGCTCGAATGGTTTATAGCTTCTGGTGAATTTATTGAAATCGCAAGCATGTGGTACAACCTTTATTGGTATTTTTACGCCGCTATCTTTGGACGCTTTCACCATTTGGTTGTTTATAACCCAAGCTTCATCCATAAGGTTTATATTTCTAGACCACCCAGAATCAATGAAGTTGCTTGTCTCTGTTGCGTATAGCGCTATGTTTTTATCAAATTTATTACTATAGTCCATTAAGTGTGGAAGAATGTGCTGTATACAAATATTACATCCAGAGCTGTCTTTTTTTTCTAACTCTTCCAGTCTTGCTGGCAATTTTATTTGGTTAGAATTTAACTTGATTGGTCTTGGTACTACATCAATACCAGCAGCATCCATTGCTAGGATGTAGTCTGTAGCGGCTTGTCCCCAACCAGTGCCGTCTCTGTAACAACCTATGTATAAAACTTTCATTTGATATTTTCTTTTCTTATGGCTTCCCAACGATTTCGCTTGTTGCACATGTTAACCATCATTTTGTAAGCGTCCTCTTTTTCAAACTTTTCAAATTGAGGTCTTACAAATTTATAAGAATCTTCATTAAGATAAGAATCTCCTGTACCCATGACAAACATTCCATAATTCAAATCTCTTATTAGTCTTGATTCAAAAAATGTGTTTAGCTTTTCAGGCTCGCCTAACACATTGACAATTAACCATCTCGCGTATTGAGACGCTGACAATCCTGCCGGAACGTTGTTGGCTGGTTGATGTATTCGAGGTGGGGATTTCCAAGTTTCTTCGTCTGGTCTTATTTCAACCGAGTCGAAGTAGTCTTCCCATTTTTTAGCCGTCTTTTCCCATTGATAATACTTTTCAAAATTTAGCCTTGAGTTTTTTCCTAAGCTCTTCTGATCTTCGTCGCTTAGGTTGAAAAATTCTTCTATTTTTTTTGCTGTGTAATCATTATCGGGAACTGCTCTGTTACAACCTGTTTCCAGTTCGTTGTACATGGTTTTTAATTTTAAAGGTGTTCCACCAAGCTTTCTAACAACGCTAGACATTGCTGAGTAATCAATACTCATAACAGGAACTCCGCATCCAGCAGCTTCTACTTGAGGAAGACCAAAGCCTTCACTATTAGCGTACTGTATGTAAAGGTCAAACAGGTTCATGATATTAGCGAGGTATTCATAGGACGCTCCCTTTTGTACGCTTGCTAGACCTGCCGCAAAAGAACCGCAGCCTTGACACTTTCTTCTTGCGTCAGAAAAGAAAGACGGGAAGGTGTGACCGCATTTATTGCAAATGTAAGTAAAGACAACCTTGCTTGATAGATTGTATCTTAGTAATAGTTTTGGTATATCCCATCCTAAATCTGGAAAACTAGTATGACAGTAAAGCCAAACATCATTTCTACCGCTTATGTCAAGAAATTTCCTAAAAGACTCGAAGAGGTCTGGAAACAATTTTCTTCTTTGGTTTCGCATGACAGTACCAATAAACTTGATGTCTTGGTCAAAACCCATGCTTTCTTTATGTTTGCATTTATCTTCTACGGGAACATATGCTGCATCAGCGGACGGTGGAGCAGAACCTAAACACTTAATGTTTCCGTTTGATTCATTCTCAAGAATCTTATGCCCCCAATCAGAATAGCTAAAAACAGCATCGGCACTTTCAAAAGTCGATAGCCATTGTTCGTTTTGAGGTGTAGCGTCAACTGTGGGCATAATAACCCAATTAAAATATGGTCTATAGGGAGATCTTTCTTGATGTTCAAACATCCAAAAATCTCGTATATCGCACACTATATCTGGTTGAAAGTCCAAGAGAACAGATTCAAATTTCCATTCACCAAACTGATTGGTTGGTAATGAATCATATTTCTCTTGCTGGCTATCATCGTCTGGTAGATTACCGTAGAATTTCCAAGGTATGGTTTTTGATCTAGGGTCTTTTAGTTCTCCATAGCTTGCAAACTCAGCTAAATCGTATTTACCTGTTGCATGAAGTCGTTTCATAACTTCACGAAGATAAGTTGCGTAGCCAGTGTTAAGATACGTGGCTTCGCCACAAAAGAGTATTCGTTTTTTTCTCATTCGTTATAATCTTTCAACAGCTTTATAATTAATTCTATCTTCGCTTTGACTTCCGATTTGGAGCATGGCATGAAACTGGCTATCTCAGAATTTGTATAACCCTGAATTCTTAGCTTAATTATAAACTTATTTTCCTCTGACAAAAACTCTGGAATGCACTCATCTAAAACTTCTTCTTTATTATACTGCTTATCTTGTTCGTTGACATTTCTAGAATTTTTTACTGCATGTTTTATTGATCTTTTATTTAGCTTATTTATCTGATTTTTTATACATACATGTGCATAAGTGCTAAAAGTAGATCTGTTTTTGTCGTAGTTCCTAATGGCTTTAAGTAAGCCAATAAGACCCGCTTGAATGTAGTCTTCAAAATTAGGATCGTCCAAAAAATAAAGAGCTTGAGAAACGACCAGTCCATAATGAGAATGAACTAGCTTTTCTTCAAGCTCTTTTTGATCTAATATATTTGGTTTAACTAGACTGTTCTTGTTTTTCTCTGGAGTTAAAGAGTTTGAACTCTTTGACTCTGAATTTTGTTGAGAATCTCTTGTTGCCATTTTTATCCGTCCAAGAATTATTTCTTGCAGAGGCAACCAAGTCAATGATGTCACCTTTAACGCAATACTTTTCTATTGTTTCTCCACCTGAATCCCAAGCTTCAAAATCGAAAAAGTTGACGCTCTTCTTTTTTTCGCCGTTCTTTTCTTTTCTGTACTCGCTAATCGCTAATGTGAAAGTGCATAATGTTGTATTGTCGAATTCCACAATTTTTGGATCGGCTGTCAACCTGCCAATAAAGCGACAATAATTTGAAATAGTGTTCATGGGCTTTCCTTGTTATTGAAGGATCAATCGTTAATTAATGATATGGGGTGGAAGCTTGTGAGTCAATTCAGTTCTATGACGCTTTCAATAATAAAGCCGTCATCAAGTTGGTATCTCTTCTTTTTACTATTTTGACCAACTAATATAATATTGTTACCCTCATATAAAACATTCTTATACTCTTTCCATTTTTCTGCAAATGCAGTCACCGTGTCTAAAGTTCCAGTATGGTCTTCTACGCACAGAAAAGCCATTTCTGTTCCTTGCATTTTGCCCTTTTTTGTGATGTACTTTTTGACCTCCGAGATAGTAACGGCCATTTTTACATCACCCCTTTTACCATCGTAAAATTCTTTTATCGTGGTGTTTGCTAAATTGGTTTCGTAAGTCTCAATTCTTGAATAAGTTAAAGCGACACCAAGATAATTCTCTTCAGTTCTTATGACCCATTCTGGATCATCCTTTAATGAATAGGAAGGATTTTTGCACTGAATTAGTAGATCCTTAATTATCTCTGATCTCTTTGCGTTGAATGTAGCTCCTCCTTCTTTCTTAGTAGGAGCCATCGCTGTTAAGAGTTCTATAATGTTATTATATTCAAGATAGTGGGTTGCTGCCCATTCCTGTTCTTTTTTTGTCAACCCGCCCCAAGTATCAAATTCATCAAGCATTTGCTGTCTTGATTCTGGTAGATGGGCAAAGAAACCAACTGATATTAAAGCTACAAGCATCCTCGAATTAATTTGGGGAGAAGCTAGTATAAGAAACTCATACCAAGACCAATCATGTAAAGGTTTATTACCTAAAGATTCTTCTATACTGGTAAGAACAGTTTTAAATTTGTCTATTTGTTTTATACCAACAGACTTTACGTCCACAAGCCCAAAGTGTATTTGACCATCAATAATGTCGGTTTGAGTATTAATAGCTTTTATGGATGGTGGACTTATATAAATTTCATTATTCTTTGCGTCATTAACAAGCTCTTTTACTTCTTGTTGTGGGTCAGGCTTGCCAGAAGAATGAAGAAGATAGTTGCAGTAAAACTGTAAAGGGTAATGAGCCTTAGCATACGCACTCCAATAAGCACATATAGCATAAGAAACAGCATGAGATTTATTAAAGGCATACCTGCTAGATTTTTCAATCCAGCTAAAAATTTCTTCTGCCTCCTCTTTCTTTAGAACTCCTTGCTTAATGGAGCCTTTTAGAAATTGTTTTTTAACCTTAGCCATCAAGTCGGCTTTTTTCTTACCAATGGCTTTCCGAAGATTGTCGGCTTCTTGAAGACTGAACCCAGCAAGCTGTTGGGCAATTTGCATAGACTGCTCTTGATAAACAAGAACCCCTTGAGTCCCTTTTAGAATGGGTTCTAAGGAAGAGTGAAGATAGGTTATTTCTTCTTTGAGGTTCTTGCGGTCAACGAATCTTTGGGTCATTGACTTACCATCTTGGATGGCTTTTAATGTTCCCGGCCTAATAATTGATATTAAAGCAGCAAGCTCTTCTATATTTCTTGGCTTAACTCTTTTTGCCCAAGACTTACCCAAGTTGCTTTCTAGTTGGAAAACACCCTTAGTTTTTCCTGAGCATATTAAGTCCCAAGTTTTTTGATCTTCAAACTCAAGCTCAAGAATTTCAAATGTGGAGGTTTCCATCTGCAAAAGCCTTTTCAAATTTAATTTTTGGTGCAATACGCCTATGCAATTTCATAAAACCTATCATCAGATTTGCTGTGTCTTTTACATCTTGCAATGCGTCATGGGCATTTTCTTTACTCATCCCAAACAAATCTCGCATTGAATCCATACTGAGAGACTTCACATCAGCATTGTTTTCCATCCACATCCAGACGCTATCCATTACATCAATCCGATGGATTTTATTGAATAAGGTTTGCTTTCCAGTTTTTTTATCTACTGGGCCATACATATCGCACATGCGCTGTACGATTGGCATATCAAAACCGACTATGTTGTAACCGGCTGCGATGGGTGCGTAGTAAGGGGTTCCTTTAAAGTTATACCTATTCACAAAGTTGGCGAACTTTTTCCAAACGGTTTTAGCTGAAGGAGCTTTTGCCAATTCTTTTCTGGTCTTGCCATTAACAGCTAGAGCTTCATCCTCTATGGGATCTAAACCCTTTTCAATAGCTTCTTGATCGTCGAATATTGGTCTTATGAGACTCTCAAAATAACCTTCTGGTTGAACCGTTAGTTTTCTTCCATGAATAGCAACCGCTGCAATCTGAACAGGTTGCGTTTTATCTGGATTGCGTGATCCAGTTTCAAAGTCGAAGACGATAATATCCTTGTAGTTCATCTTATCTTCCTTCTAATTTCAAAAAATTTGTCTAATGCCAATTCAATATCATCATACAATTTACTAAAAAAGTGCGAATGCACTTGGTACTTTGTTTTACCGTGCATTAGCGGGTAATAATCGTTTATCTTGCAAATGGAAAGACCTTTATATTCTTCATATCTTCCATTCTGGATTTTATCTTTTATTCTTTGTCTGTAGCCTTTTTTTGCGTCTTTATTAAACATTGTTATATTCGAGTTGATCCCTAACTCCCATGATTTTATCTAGTAAAGAAATACCAAGTATGTCGAACTTGACATGACCCATAGCCTCTAAATCGTTCATTTCCATTCCAGCTATTTTTTCTGAACCCTTTTTATCTCTCACCATTGGGCAAACTTCGTTTAAGCTGTGCGAAGATATGACAACGCCTGCTGCGTGCTTGCCTTGAGATTTGAAAGTTCCTTCTATTCGCATGGCTTGAGCAAAGAGTTTTGAATAATCTCCCTCTAGCTCTCCCTTATCGTTTAATCTACAGTAACCCCTTAGAACCTCTGGCTGATTCATAAGAGTCCATCTAATTACTGACGGGTCATCCATTTCTGCTAATTGATCAGAGACTTCGTGTTCGTGGGGCAAGCTTTTGGTTATTGCGTTCATTTCATCAAAACCACAGGCTTCGTTCATTCTTAGAACTTCTTTTAGAGCGCTTCTTCCTTGGAGTCGTCCAAATGTAACCATTTGACCGACTCTTTCTTGACCATACTTATTTCGTATATAATCAATTGTTTCGTCACGTTTGGATGCGGGAACATCAATATCAATATCTGGCAAAGATATATGATTATCGGTATTTCGGCCCGCATTGTAAAATCTCTCAAATATTAATCCGTACTCTATCGGGTCTACTTGTGTTATACCCACTAAGTATGATACTAAACATCCAGCAGCAGAGCCTCTTCCCGGCCCCGGAATATGATTCTTCTCGTGAACACTATTTACAATATCTCTAACTATTAAAAAATACCCAGAAAGGTTTGCATCACTGATAACATCTAGTTCTGCTTTGATTCTTTCTGTATATATATCTTTTGCTTGTTGGGTACTTACTTTTCCGGTTGGTGCTAATCTAGATAACCATCCATCTCTACAAAGCTGTCGTAAATGCTCTTCTTCTGATTTGTCTTGAGGACAACTAAACTTAGGAAGCATTGGTTTTCCAAGTATATCATAGCTATCACACATATCTGCGATTTGCATTGTGTTAGCTATTTCATGTGGCTGATTCACCGCTTGGATTTCTTCTAGCGAAGGAATATGGAAGTTGTTAGACTTCATAAACCCACCAAAGGCAACATCTCCGTTTTCTTGGAGTTTCTTTCTGATTCCTCGTAGGGTTGTTTTCATCGCAGAACAAAGAAGAAGCAGTTGATCTCCAGCGTCTTGCTTTTCTGGATAATGCGAGTCTGCTGTAGCAACAGTTTGGAACTTATATTTCTTAGCTATGTATCTTAAACCCTGAACGACCAAACTTGCAGCAGGCGAGTTTTCCTGATCTATAGCTTGGATTTCAAGAAAGAAATTATCTTTACCAAAAATGTCTCTGTATTTGTTTGCTAGCAGCAATACGTTATCAACCCAATCGGGATGTACATATCTTTTAGCCTCATCTTCTGTTGGTGCGCTGTAAGCCGACTTAGCATCAGCAAATATAGCATTTGCCAAATCGCTTCCAAGGTGGCCGCTAAAAGCTATGAGATTATCGTTTGCGAACTGCCCCAGAGTTTGTAAATCTAAACGAGGTCTGTAATAAAAGTTTTCCTCATCGTTACTTTTGGACACAGCTTGGATTAAGCTGTCCCAACCCTGTCTGTTTTTAGCCAATACACATAAATGACTCAGGCTTCTATTTTTATCAGATTTAATTGTGCAATCTTGCTGGCTTAGGTAGA
>CEUI01018862.1_pt1 | contig 23269 bp, 39 predicted proteins | sample 531411 | NCBI WGS metagenome assembly CEUI01 (sample SAMEA2622841, study PRJEB7988) | marine metagenome | isolation source: saline water (ENVO:00002010), including
CCTATTACTACACAATTCACAATTGATGATATGAAGTCGGTTATGACACAAGATGAGATACGTGAAGAATTAGGATTACCACCATTAGAATCAGACGAACAAGTTGAAGAAGATGAGTTTTCAAAATTTAATATTTCCGATTGGGTAAACAATATAGACGGATATCCTGTTTTTGAAACTGAAATTGAAGCAGAAGAAAAGGCAAAAGAGATGGGATGTGAAGGATCACATAAACATGAAGACGAAAACGGAAAAGTGTGGTATATGCCTTGTAAAGACCATTCTACTGTTACAGCATTACATTCCAACGAAAGTCTCTTAAACTTCATTAAAACGTACGGAGAAGACGTACCTGGAGACGATTGGGAATTAATAAGTAATGAAATTGTAACAGATGAACATGAGGACTTTGATTTTGAGAATGAATTAAATAAATTACACCGACAAGAGTTTTCTACAAAACGAAGCTCTGCTGCTATTGTTTCAGATTCTGGTGTAGATGAATTGGATCCAGAACAAGACGGAGAAGATAGAGAAAGTAATTTATATAAAGTTAGATACAGATATTCAACAGCAATATCAAGTGGAAACTCTAGACAGTTTTGTACTAATATGTTAAACAATAATAGAATATATAGAAAGGAACATATAAAATCTATGAATAGTGAAACATACAATCCAGGTTTTGGTCCAAATGGTAACGAGCCGTATTCAATCTGGCTTTACAAAGGAGGACCTCAATGTGGTCATTACTGGAGACGTGAGATCTATTTTTATAAATTAGGAGAAGCAGACGGAACAAATATAGAAGACGCAACAAGAATAATAACAACAACAGAGGCAAGGGCAAATGGGTTCTATCCAGAAGCAAATGATTCAAGAGTTAGTAGGGCTCCAAAGAACATGCCGAATAGTGGATATAAGAACCCAAGAAAATAAATAAATTATGAGAACAAAAGAAAAATTTTACGAGAACCTAAATAAGAAGCATGTAAGTCTTGAAAAGAGACAAGAAAGATTTGAATTTCAAGATGTAAAAACATTAGATGCCTTAACAAAACAAGTTGAAAATTTGACTTCAAATTTCAAAAAAGCTTATGATAAATATCTTGATATGTATATGGAAAACGAGGACGCACAAACTTTAGCTCAAGAGGCTTTTATGGATTGGGAAGAGGAGAAAGAAAAATTGGAAGAAATATCTAAAGAAAACTATAAAAGAGAACAAAAACAAGAAGCTAATATTGAAAAGAAACGAAGTATTTATAACAAATTAGAAGATAAATCTGATAAAGTAGAAAATAATTATCTTAAAGCTGAGCAAAATGCAAGGTCAATGAAATCACAAGGAGAGTCGTTAGTAGATAAAATGAAGTCTGCAATCAAAAGTTTTGAAAGTTCAGCAAAAGCTTTAGGTGTAGATGTTTCAAGTGAAATATCAAAATATCAATCAGCAGTAAATAAATTAGACGCAGCAACATTGAAAATGAAAAAATAGATGGCAAATTACGTATTATTTATTTCAGAGAACAAGATTAAGGACTCAACGGCACTGGGAGGTAACATCGATAATGATTTCATATTACCATACCTAAAGATTGCACAACGTAAGTATATAGAAAGTAAGCTTGGTACAGATTTGTTTGAAGCTTTACAAACTAAAATTACTGCAGGATCATTAACGGGTGTATATCAAACACTAGTCGATGACTATATTCAAGATTCTTTAGTACACTGGGGTTTTTATGAGTGTCTTCCATTCTTGAGAGTAAGAGTTTCAAATAACGGTATTGGTGTAAAAGTATCTGAAACGACTGAAAGTATGACACAAGAGGAGATGAGTAGTCTAAGAGAAGAAATACGTAACACCGCTGAATTTTATACTGAACGAATGATTGACTATTTAAGACACAATAGCTCTAGTTATCCAGAATATTCAACATCGAGTGGTTCAGACGTATCACCAGACACCAATGCATTCTACTCGGGTATGAATCTTGAAAGAGAAAAACATAGAGGAGGTAGAATAACATTAGATGATTTTTTAACACCTGATTTGAATCCATAATGAGAAATAATTATAAACCAAAAGCTAAAAACGAAATAGCTTTGAAAACATACATTAAACATGCCACTAAAAAAAGTATCACAGGACATAAGCGAGGTAGTAACAGTAAACGCTAGTGTCATAGGCGTAACAACTTTTGCCGATTTTGAATTAATATTAAAAATATTATTACTATTATTGTCAATCGGTTATACTATCTCAAGGTGGCGAACACATTGTAGAAATAACAAAAAGTGAAAGAGTACAAAAATTTCAAAAGTAAGGAATTTGATTCTCCTGATTTACCAGGATCCGGAGATAACATGAAAGACGAGTTTATGGAGTTACTTCAAAAGGCTCGTGAGATAGCGGATACACCGTTCCGTATTACATCTGGATTCAGAACAGAAGCTTATCAGTTAGATTTGAAAAGGAGAGGGTATAAAACAGCTAAGAATAAAAGTCCTCATCAAGAAGGTTATGCGTGTGATATCGCATGTACAGATAGTAAGACAAGATACTTAATTATAGGATCCTTAATGTTGGCTGGGTTTAATAGATTTGGAATAGGAGCTAGTTTCATACACGTGGACAATAGTCCTAATTATACACCAAATAGGGTGTGGACATATAAATATTAATCAAAAATAAATTAAAATGAAAGATTGGCTAATCAAACAAATGTTTTCAAGTAAGAAGTTTTGGTACGCTGTAGCTTCGGTAGTTGTACCAGCTATTGTATCGTATCTTGGCGTTTCTGAAGACGCAGCACAAGAAATTTTCTATGCATGTTTGACGCTTATTGTAGGGCAAGGAATTGCTGATATAAATAAGTAAGATGAGAGACAACCGTTACAGGTTGAAACCTCATGAGATTAAGTTAATAAAAAGGGTTCGTAAACAAGAGGGTAAAACAGTCCTAGTCATCGGGGATCTGCATGAGCCCTTTTGTTTAGAATCTTACAGAGATTGGTGTGTAGAACAATATCATAAACATTCATGTAATCAAGTCATATTCATAGGTGATTTAATCGACAACCATTATTCGAGTTATCATGAGACAAATCCGGATGGGATGTCGGGAGGTACTGAATTGGAACTAGCTATTAAAAAAATATCACTCTGGTATAAAAATTTTCCAAAAGCTACATGTATTATTGGCAACCACGATAGAATGGTTATGCGTAAAGGACAAACTGCAAACATACCTAAGAAATGGATCAAGAGTTACAAAGAAGTATTAGAGGTTCCTGGTTGGAATTTTGTAGAAAGATTTGTTCAAGACGGTGTGCAATATATCCACGGCGAGGGTGGAACTGCTCGGACAAAATGTAGAGCTGATATGATGAATACTATACAAGGACATTTACATACTCAATGTTATACAGAACATTACGTAGGACAGAATTATAGAGTATATGGCACACAGACCGGCTGTGGCATAAATCATGAATCTTATGCAATGGCGTACGCAAAGTATGGAAAGAAACCTGCAATTGGATGTGTAGTTGTAAAAGAAAACGGAAAACTACCAATTAATCTTTTAATGGAATTATGAGAAAACATACACCAACAACAATTAAACTAACAATATTCTATTTCATTCTTATTATTATAATACTATATTTTAGTGTTTAGAGGACTTCTAAGACACTTTCTCAATAAAACAATACAAATACCTCATATAGTTACAAAACGTCTTAAAACAATGAATTAAAAATGTTTCATAACTTTTGAGTAATTGTTGTATAGTTTGAATATTATTTGTAATTTTACCACATTATTAATCAATATTAAAAAACGATGACAAACGAAAGATTTTCTGAATATCAAGCGGAAATAAAAAAACTTGAAAAAATTGATAACAGTAATACCGATATGATAGACCGAAAGGAATCTATGAAAGAAGTATTCAACGGTATTGAATCACTTGACGCAGACTTAGTATATGACACATTAAATATGGCTGCTACCGTTAATGAAAGAATTTGTAAAAAATGGTATGAGTTAGAAGTTTCAGCAAAATGTAACGGTGATACAAAAGGTGCTGAATTTTGGAATATTATTGCAAAAGAAAAAGAATCAGCAGCAAAAGAACTTAGACAAATTCTAACACATTTATTTAGAATGCAAAAAGGTAATAACAAAGTATATAATCTTAAAAAACAAATGGGCGATGAATAAAATAGAATTTGATCTAGATATAATGGGAAGCTTAGACATACAATCTATGCATAAAGTTATAGACGCTTATCGTCAATTAGATAATAATGAGTGGATCATGGAAGGTGGAACAGGATTTAATACTAATAGTGGATATGTATATATAGCTCTTGAAAATGGTATATCAATTTGTTCTTGTTTCGGACAATCAGTAGATTATTTAGTAACAGATTATGAAACTGGAGAAGAAGAATTTTTTGATACTTATGAAGAAGCAGAAGAACAATTAAAAACTATAAACAAATGATAAAGACATTAGTTATAGGAGGTCAATACGAGGATCCTACAGAATGGAATGGTAACAATCCAACATGTGAATTGTGTGATAAAGAAGCGGAACACATGGATGAATATTGTGAAGACCATCAACGATGTTATTATTGTGGTGATAGAGACAATCAATGTGATTGTTCTGAACTATCAGATTGTTGTGGTAAAAAGTTTATTCCTGAAACCATGAGATGTAGTGATTGTTTAGATAATTCAACTAATTATTATAAAAAATAAAACGATGAAAAAAACAAAAGAGGATATTCTTTGGGAATATATAAGCGAAAAAGATATCAAAGAAATAGAGGAAAGGTTTGAAGAGTTAGATAACGAAACAGAATACAGACACATTTGGGATATGCATACGTTTCAATGTGTTGAAAATGAAGTGTATATGGGAGGTGTATATTTTATTGATGGAATAAAAAAAGATATAACACTTGTATTTCAAACCTCTCAATTTTTAGAGTGGTTAAATGGTAACACCGAGTATATGAAAGAACAATTAATTAAATATATAAATCAAATCAATTAAAATTATGAAAAAAAGTAAAGTAACAAACGTGCAAGCGTCAGGTAACTTCAAAGAACTATTTGTATTTGAAGTGGAATTTGAAAACGGAGATGTAGGAAAACTATATCGTAAGTCCGAGGAACACAAATTAGATATCGGACAAGAGTTAGAATACACTCTAAATGATAGAGGTAGTATTAAAATTCAACAACCAGCTTATACAGGTGGTGGAGGTAAAAAATACGATCCTGAAGCAGAGAATAAAAAACAAATATTAATCAGTCGTCAATCATCTGTTAAAGCAGCTGTAGATTTTTGTAGAAATCAAGATTGTAGTATTGATATTGTATTGGAAAATGCAGCTATCATACACGAATGGCAAATGACAGGTAAAATTATTGATGTACCAAAAATGCCTTTCTAATGATAAAAGTAAATTATTCAGATAAAAAAGAGATGGAAGATTTATTAGATATGGCAACACAGGTATGTGGTTTACGTAAAGGATCCTTAACAACAAATAATAGAAGGTCTGAAACTGTTTTACCACGTGCAGTTGTTTCAGTAATAGCTTTGAAAGAATTAGGAATACATCACAATTTAATTTCTAAGGTTATAAATAGAGATAGAACAACTGTTTATGCTTATGAACGAAACCATGAATCTAATTTATTAGGGTGGAAAAATTATAGACAAACATTTGAAAAAATATATAATGTATTTCAAAAGATAAAGAATGAAAAGTCTATTAAGTAGTAGTGCGTTTTTAATAGTTAATAAAAGGTTATCACAGGCGGTAGGACTGAAGGCTAGTGTCCTACTCGCCGACCTCATAAGTAAAGAAGAATATTTCATTCAACACGGATCCTTAATTGACGGATATTTTTTTAACACAGAAGAGAATATACAACGTGATACTACATTGACACCATACGAACAGAGAAACGCTCTTAAAACACTTAAAAACCATAAAATACTGGAAGTTAAACGTATGGGAATGCCAGCTAAACAACATTTCAAGATAAATGATGATACAGTTATGAAGTTTCTTGACAACAAGTCCTTAAAAAAACCAAACACTATTAATAAGAAGAAATATAATAAGAAAGATATTTCTATAAGAGAAAAAGAATTTAGTGAAGAGGTATTTCAATATGGGGAATATGAAACAGAAATGTGTCAAGAGTTTGTTGATTATTGGACTGAATCAGATAAACGTGGTGTTATGAAATTTGAGAAAGAAAAAACATGGAGCACATCTCGCAGGTTATCCAGATGGAAAAAAATGTCAAGTAAATTCAATCAAGTAACACTACAAAAACCAAAAGGAATTGAATCACAAATAGATATTATGCAACAAGTATTAAATAAAATTAAATGATAGAATTTTTTAGACACGCATTAGGAATATGTGGTGAACCACATCCAAGTTTATTAACCTTATTAATTGGTACACCTATATTAGGATATATTATTTACAACATTAAAAAACGAATCAAATGAATCTAAAAGAATATAACAAGCAAAGAAGAATCGAAAACCGTATTAGTATTATACTTTCAATATTAATGTTTATAGCAATCGGTTATGTAATATCAGTATTAGGAGAAATGTATCTATGGTAATAAAAGAAATAAAGGATCCTGAATTATTACAATTCTGTACAATGTTATTAACTAAAACATTAATCGAATTGAATCAGAATAAGAACTCACAATGGTTAGAAACATTTGCAAATAGTTTGAAAAGAGATTTACAAAATGATTTCAAAAATTTAGATGTGAGAGATATAGAGCTTGCATTTCATAACGGTATAAGAAACCAAACTGAAAACAAAACTATTGTATTGAATGTTCCAACTTATTACAATTGGATAAAAGACCAAAGAAATCTAATATGGAAAGAACAATCAAAAGAACCTGAAAGACGTGATAAAAGGATCCAATACAGAAGTCGTAATGGTACTGGTATGATATCAATTAGTAATAAAATAAAACAGTTAAAATGAGAAAGAAAGTAAAAAAATATGACGATCTATCACCTATAACAAAAGGATGGATATTTTCAAGATTAAAACACGATGAAACAATACCACAAATAGCAAAACATTTCAACGTGAGTATCGATACAGTAAACAAAGTTATAGAAGAAAAAGTAAAAACATGGAAGTAGTAATATGTTTAACAATATTTATCATTGGAATAGCTGTAGGTATTTATGCCTCTTCACAAATAAATGATGATATAAATAAAAGAATTAAATGAGAGATTATAATATAGAACAAATGGCTTGTAATCCTGTTGGTAAGGTAAGAGTGATTGTTGATATGATGACAAAAGATCAAAAGAAAGCTAATAAGATTATGTCAGTAATGACTTTTGAATTAACAGGTAATGAAATAAATGAGTTTTACGATGAACTTAAAAATAAAAGTAACCAATTAAAATTATTATTATGAAAACAAAACATTATTTCAACTCAAACAGAGTAGATGAAATCACAGAGAGATTAGAAGCTAAAAAGAATTTAAGACAAGAAGACATGTTGTATTATATTTTTGTGGATCACAAGAAATTAACAGCGTCAGAAGCTTGGACTAAATTTAGAAAACCTGTACCTCTTACAAGTATAAGAAGAGGTATGAGTAATTTACAAAGAGAAGGGATCCTATTAAAAACAAATGAAACCAAAAAAGGAATGTATGGGAAACCGGAACACTTTTATAAATTATCTCAAATTAAAATAGAACACCCAGATGATAAAGCAATAAGAAAAATAGACGAAGCTATATCTAAATTATGAAAAAGAAATCACTACCAAAGCTTAAAAAAGATTTAGACACATGGTTCAGTAGATTCATTCGATTAAGGAACGCAGATAAAAACGGTAATACACAATGTGTAACATGTGGCAAAGTGGATCACTGGAAAAACTTACAATGTGGTCATTTCATGAGTCGTAGATACTTAGCAACTAGATTTCACGAGGTCAATTGTTTTCCGCAGTGTGTAGGCTGCAACATCTTTAAATCTGGTGAACAATGGAAGTTTGGACAATTTATTGATAAGAATTTAGGAGAGGGAACGTCTGAACAATTAGCTATGATAGCTCACAGTACCGTTAAAATATCACGTCAAGAATATTTAGATAAAATTGAAGAATATAAAACAAAAGTAAAGAAGTTAAAAACGAAGTGTGAATAACTTTTTATTACTGGATCCATAAATAAAACAATTTTATTATATAATTGGGGTACATGAAACCTATATACCTCAACAAGAATCACGAAGTAATTATAGAAACATATCTCAATGCAGTTTATGATAGTATAAATGAACTAGTAATTGATAAAAGTAAGTATTCAGATTTCAAAGACATTTGCAATGTTATTATTGAATATCATAATGAATACAGTAACGACAAATATCCAGGTAATTATCATGACTTTCTAATGATAATACCAACAAATTTCTCAACAATGGTAGCAGGTTTTCTTTGTGGATTGGAAACAAAAGATAACGCAGCAATGATACGATTACACAGACATGTGTTAGGATCCTACTCAATGAAAGTTATGGAAGATTTACGAAACATTCAACCAATCAATGAATAAAATATATAAAATAATTGGTTCGTTGAGAAGTGTATTTATGGGTATAGCTAGTCAATATACAAACAAGAAGTATGAATCAGAAGACGCTGTGCAAATGTGTCTATTATATTTTTTACAAATGAATCCAGATACATTAAAAAAAGTATATGAAAAAGACGGTAAGAAAGGATTGATTAAATATGGTGCAATTATATTGAGAAGATCCTTTACAAGTCCACGTTCTGAATATTATTATACATACAAAAAATGTTATGAAAAAGAATGGTCAAAAGCAGATAAATTTGATACAGTAATATACGAAGAAGATAATAACTCAACATGGGAATATTTTGAAAAGATTGATATGGAATTAGATAAGTTATATTGGTATGATAAAGAAATATACAAACTATATTACAATGTAGAGGGTGAAACATTAGACGGACTAGCAAAGAAAACAAAAATAAGTAGGAACAGTTTATTTACAACAATAGACAATGTACGAAAACATTTGAAGAAAGTGTTAAAAGATGAGTAGTTTTTTTGTAGATAAAAAAGTATATAAACAAAGATTAGAAATATGTAGAGATTGTGATAGTTATTTCAAACCAACAGGAACATGTAAAGTATGTGGTTGTTTTATGAGAATTAAAGCTTCAATTGGTGTAATGGAATGTCCAGAGTTATATTGGAGAAAAACAACAGAAGTAAAAAGATTAGAAGAAATACCAAAACATTTAATAGATGAAGCTCACAATGTTTGGGAAGGAATAAAAACAGGTAAAGCGATAAATATAGAAACAAAAAAAAGAGCAATAACATTATATAATACAATACACGGAACAGGATACCGGACAACGACAAATTGTTCATCTTGTTTACGAGCAGTAAGAGATGGAATACAAAAGATAGTAAATGAAACATAATAAATATTATTACGAACTCGATAGGAACAGAAGTTATGGGGATCCTATAAAAATAAAAGATATGAAATATACAAGTATAAAAAAGATATTGAAAGGTCAAATAGAAAACAATGTAAAAGCGTTATGGACTCACGATGAAGAGAATAACGAGTTTACCATGATATATGAACACTATGACGATGACGCTAAAATATATACACCACAACAATTATTAAACAAACTGAATGAGATTCAAGTGTGATATATGTGGTAACGAAATGAACCTGTATAAAGTTAAATTCACTGCGGGCAGTAGTGGATTGGTTTGTAAAGACGCAATGTGTTGTAATGAATATATGAAACAAGTCATAACAGATGAATATGAAGGTATGCCAGAAATTAAAAGAAATGAACCAATACATAGTATTCCAAACGGAGATGATTTGTGGTTAGCAGCAAAAAAGAAATTAGCAAGTGGAGAACCACCAAAAAATAAAAACAAATAGATTCTATTATATATTGAAAAACAAACAGTTATGAAAATACAAAAAAAATATCACTTTTATGCTGGACATAGAAATAAAGAAGCAGGTGAGAAATGTGGAAGATTACATGGACATACTTACGATGTAGAATGTATATTTGAATTTAATAATCTTGACAATGGTATAACAATGTTGTTTAGTGATATTGATATTATTGTTGAACCAATCATTAAACAATACGACCACTATTTTTTATTGTATGAAAAGGATCCTATGTGTGAGGTGTTAGACTTAGCAAATGAACCTTACATTAGTTTACCTTTTGAAACATCAGCAGAGAACATGGCAATATGGATATTCAATCAAATTAAGAGAGAGTTACCAATTGTTGAAATTAGATTAGCAGAAACGAAAACAAGTAAAATAATATATAATGAAAGAATTAAGAGTTAGTGAATGGTTTTATTCCATTCAAGGAGAAGGTAAAACAATGGGAATACCGTCTTTATTTATAAGACTACAAGCTTGTAATATAGTGTGTGATGGTGAATGGACATGTGATACAATAGAAGTATGGAAACATGGAGATAAAATATCACATGAAGATTTCTTAGATGAACTGGATCCATATATCTACAATCTGTATTCTGGTGCACATTTAGTATTCACAGGTGGTGAGCCTTTAATACAAAAAAAAGGTATTATACAATTTATAGAAACCTTTAAGAAAAGACACAAATTTATACCATTTATTGAAATAGAAACAAACGGAACAAAATCACCAAAAGGGTTGGAAGAGTATATTGATTTATGGAATTGTAGTTTCAAGTTGGCAAACAGTGGTGTAGAATTAAGAAGAAGAATTGTGCCAAAATGTTTACAAGAAATCAACAAATTAAATTCAATATTCAAAATAGTAATTGGAAAAGAAGAGGACTGGAAAGAAGCAGAATTAATTATATTAGGTAACGACTTAGACAACAAAAAAATATATTTAATGCCATCAGCAGAAGATATGAATCAACTAACTAAAAACAATCAACTGGTTGCAGAGATATGTAAAAAACACACATTAAAATATTCATCAAGATTACAAATAACATTATGGAACAAAACAACAGGAGTATAATAACATGGGAAGAAATATACAAAAGAATCAAAACATTACCAAAAGGGAAATGTTATGGTGTACCAAGAGGTGGACAAGTAGTAGCGGGTCTTACAGGTAACGCAGTTGATACACCAGATGAGGCAGATTATATATTAGACGACTTAATAGACAGTGGACGTACAGCAATGAAATGGAAAGAGAAATATCCTGACAAACCTTTCTTAGCTTTATGGAATAAGATAGAAGAAAAGAATCTAGGTTGGTTAGAATTTCCGTGGGAAGAAAATGGAGAGAGAGACGCAGAAGATAGTGTAGCTAGATTATTACAAGCGTTCGGTGAAGACACAAACAGAGAAGGACTAAAAGATACACCAAAAAGATATGTAAAATTCTTTAAGGAATTTTTATCACCACCTGAATGGAATTGCACTACATTTGAAAGTGAAGGGTATGACGAAATGATTGTGCAAACTAATATACCATTTCATTCATTATGTGAACACCATATTGCACCATTCTTTGGAGTTGGTCATATTGCATATATACCAGGAGAAAGAATAGTAGGGTTAAGTAAATTAGCTAGAACCTTAGAAACTTTTAGCAGGAGATTACAAAACCAAGAAAGAATAACAAATCAGGTAGCAGAATTTTTACAAGAACAGTTACAACCAAAAGGAGTAGCGGTAGTATTAACTGCTAAACACATGTGTATGGAAATGAGAGGTGTTAAAAAACATAATACTCATACAACAACATCTAAAATGATTGGAGTATTCAAAGATGACTTAAATTGTAGAAACGAATTTCTAAACTTAATAAAATGAAAGCAGTAGTAATATTCAGTGGCGGACAAGATTCTACCACCTGCCTATATTGGGCATTAAAACAAAAATACAGATTTGATGAAGTTGAAGCAATTACTTTTGATTATGGTCAAAAACATTCAATTGAAATAGAACAATCTAAAATTATATGTAAAAAAGAAAATATCAAACAAACAATAATTGATATAAGTTTTTTAGATACAATAGTTGAATCTGCTTTAACATCAAATGGAAATGTAAATCAATTAAACGAAAAAGGACTCCCCGCTTCTTTCGTTCCTAACAGGAATCAATTATTCATTACAATGGCTCATTCTTATGCTCAAAAGGTTGGAGCTAAAGTTTTAGTTGGAGGAATGTGTGAAACAGATTTTTCTGGATATCCCGATTGTCGTAGAGAGTTTATTGATTCAATTCAATTATCTTCAAACATTGGAAGTGATTCAGATATTAAAATTGAAACACCTTTAATGTATTTAGATAAAGCAGAAACATTTAAGATGGCTAACGATATAGGACACTTGAAAGAAATTATAGAACTATCGCATACTTGTTACAATGGAGATAGAACAATGAATGAATGGGGAGCGGGTTGTGGAAATTGTCCAGCTTGTGAATTAAGAAAAAAGGGATACTACGAAGCAAAAGAAAAAGGTTGGTTATGAAAATATATTTTGCAGGGTATTATACATCAAAAGAATTATTAGAAATCAAAGAAGATTTCGGTGTATTAACCTCTTATGTTGAAGTAAAAAACAAAGGAATTGAAGTAATATCTAAACCTCTAATATTAGATTCAGGAGCTTTCTCAATTGCATCAGGGAAGTCAAAACATACTCTTGATGATTATATAAAATTCGTATATGAGAACAAAGATAAATGTGAGTGGTATGCAAATTTAGATGTAATAGGGAGTGCTGAAAAGACTTGGGCAAATCAAAAAGAAATGGAAAGACAAGGATTAAAACCTGTTCCAACATTTCACTATGGAAGCGATTATAAATTTTTGAACAAATACAAAGAGCAATACGATTTTTTAGGATTAGGTGGGTTAGTTCCTTACGCAAAACAAAAGAAAAAGTTATATTTACATTTAGATAAATGTTTTTCAATAATCAAAGACGAGGTAAGAACACATGGTTGGGGGATGACTGGAGGTCAAACATTAAGGAGATATCCTTTTTATTCTGTTGATTCAACCGCTTGGCTTTATGGTGGTAAGATGAGAAAGAGGAACGATTATAGTTTTAAGAGTATGACAGGTTGTGATTACTTAGCAAAGATTATGGATTATCACGAATTGAATATACATAACGCAAAACAATATTTATTATTAACTAAAGAAGTAACAAAATTATGGAAGGAAAAAGGAATAAATTGGGATTCACAGAAGTCTCAATAGATAAATTAATTAAAGCAGACTGGAATTATAAGACAGAAGATTTACAAAAATCTAAGAAACTAAAAGAAAACATTAAAAGAAACGGACAGGTTGAAAATATACTTATTAGGGAATTGGAGACAGGAGACTTTGAAGTAGTCAATGGTAATCACAGGTTAGATGTATTCAGAGATTTAGGAATAAAAAAAGTAATGGGATACAATTTTGGAATTATTTCTCAACAGCAAGCAATGAGAATAGCAATAGAAACAAATGAAACTAAATTTGATAGTGATAGTATTGTGTTAGCTGAAAGAATAAAAGAACTAACAGAAGAATTTAATTTAGATGATTTGGTTTCTACACTACCATATAATGAAAATGAGATATTAAATTTCAAAACATTAACTGACTTTGACTGGTCTCAATATGATTCAGATGAGGTTGATACCTTTGGAGATACAGAGTATGATAAAGAAATTAAATTCAAAGTAACAGAAGAAACTTTTCAAAGATGGCAAGAACTAAAAGATAGATTTCAAACTATAATAGGTTATGAAAATGAAAGTAAAGTATTTGAATTTGCAATTATAGAAGCATTGAATATGCCAATAGAGAGTATTAAATAATACACATTATTACACGTATAAAAAATGGCAAATAAAAATAGATATACAGAAGAACAAATAAAAGATTCATTAATCAAAGCAGGTGGGTTTGTATCAATAGCTTGTAAGAGTTTGAAATGTACTCGTAAAACAATATATAATTATATAGACAAATATCCACAACTCAAAGACGTTGTAAAAGATATAAGAGAACAATATTTAGATGTAGCAGAAGCTGCACTAATAAAGAATGTAAAAGACGGTAAGACAACTGATATTATATTCTACTTAAAGACACAAGGAAAGAAAAGAGGTTATGTAGAGAAGTCTGAATTAGATATTACAAGTGGTGATGAACCAATTAAGATTAATATCAATATAGATGGAACTCAATATTGATCCTAAATACACGAGTACACAAAGTAGAGCATTCAAGTATTTATTTGATAATGAGACAAATGATATATTGTTTGGTGGAGCTGCAGGTGGTGGTAAAAGTTTCATGGGATGTAGTTGGCTAATAATACTATGTATTAAATATCCTGGTACTAGATATTTGATGGGAAGAAGTAAACTCGATAATCTTAAAAAGACAACATTAAATACGTTTTTCGAGGTATGTAATCAATGGGGTATAAAATCAGGAACACATTTCAATTTTAATGCAGGTAGTAATATTATAACATTCTATAATGGAAGTGAGATATATTTGAAAGATTTATTCCACTATCCTGCAGATCCAAATTATGACAGTCTAGGATCCTTAGAAATAACAGGTGCATTTATTGATGAAGCAAATCAAATAACAGAGAAGGCTAAGAACATAGTGAACTCTAGGATCCGTTATAAGTTAGATGAATACAATATTATACCAAAGATATTACTCACTTGTAATCCGTCTAAGAATTGGACATATACACAATATTACAGACCAGCAAAAGAAGGTAAGATTGAACCACATAAAAAGTTTGTGCAGAGTTTGGTTGATGACAATCCTTATATATCAAAACACTATAAAGGACAATTAGAGAAGTTAGATGAAATATCAAAACAGAGGTTGTTATATGGTAATTGGGAGTATAATGCAGGTGAAGATAATCTATGTAATTATGACTCTATTGTAAATCTATTTAATCAAAAAGGTATTGAAGGTGAAAAATACATAACCTGTGATGTTGCAAGATTCGGTAATGATAAAACGGTTATAATGTATTGGGAAGGTCTTACCATTAAAAATATAATATCGTACGGCAAATCGACGATAACACAGGTTAGTGAAGAGATTAAAAGGATCCAACAAACAGAGGGTATTAATCTTAGAAATATAATTGTAGATTCTGATGGGGTTGGAGGTGGTGTTCAAGACATATTAAATTGTAAGGGGTTTCAAAATAACGGAAGACCAATTAATAAAGAGAACTATCAAAACATTAAAACACAATGTTACTACAAATTAGCTGATATGATTAACAAAGCTCAAATAGGAATAGACTGTAACGATATAACAATAAAGAATCATATCATTGAAGAGTTAGAACAGATACGATCAAAAGATATGGACAAAGACAATAAATTACAAATACTACCAAAAGAAGTTATCAGAGGTATTATAGGACGTTCACCTGATTATTCAGACACTATAATGATGAGAATGTATTATGAGATAGATAAGAACTACGGTAGGTATTTTGTTCAATAAACTAATTATTAATAATTTCTATTATATATTATGAATGTTACAATAGTAAAAGACGGAAAACAAATTAAAAGAAAATTACCTACTCATTGGGATAATATAACATTGAAACAATACATGAGTGTTATGAAAATAATCTCGAATAAAGAGTTGAAATCACTATCACGAATAGTTAAGGTTATTGGAGCACTGACAGATATAGATGAAGAGGACATTGTTAGACTACCAGTAAAAAATATTAACACTTTAGGTAGTGTAATGAATAAGTTTTTACAAACCAAACCAAATGAAGATCTAAATCATATAGTAAAATTAGATGGTGTTGAATATGGTTTTCATCCTAAATTATCAAACATTACTTTTGGTGAATGGGTTGATATAGATAGTTACATAACAGAGGGAGTGAATGACACATTACACAAAATAATGGCTATATTATACAGGCCAATTATAGCAAAAAAAGATGGTAAGTATAGGATCCAGGAATATGAACCAAATGAAGAATCACAGGATCTAATGTTGAATCATTTAACTGTGGGAGATTTTTATGGGGTCTCGGTTTTTTTTTCCGATTTAGGCAAAGAACTCTTGAATCATTCGGCTCAGTCTTCAATTCGGGAATTGATAGCGGAGCACAAGATGGACAAACATCAACAGGAAATCTAATTAATAAGAAGTGGGGTTGGTATGACGTATTGTATCATTTAGCAGGAGAGAAATTATATAGAATGAATGAAGTAACAAAAATGAAAATAACAGAATGTCTAACATTCTTAGCTTATAAACAAGATGTAGCACAAGTGGAAAGTACTAAAAACGAACAAATATAATGGCAGAATCAATTAGGTATAAAACGTATAACAACGTCTTAAATACAATGAAATGTATAGGCGAACAACATCTTGAAATACAGACAGTTACAACAGGAGATTTAATGGATATTGATTTGGAGAAGAACACAATGTTTCCTTTATATCATATTGACATTACAACCGTAGATATATCATTACAAGAAAAAACGTTTAATTGTCAAATATTTGTCATGGATATAGTTGATGAAGACCAAAGTAACGAACAAACAGTATTAAGTGATACATTACAAATAACAACGGATATTATAGGAATATTAAAACATGGAGAGATTATGAATGTTTATGAAGCAGACCACGGTCAAGAACATAGATATTACATTGAAGATGACTTTACATGTGAACCATTTACAGAACGATTTGATAACGCTGTTTCGGGGTGGGTTGTAGATATAGCAGTTACAGTCGAAAATGAATTAAACACTTGTGATATACCAATAGATTACTCAACACAATGCGTGAAATAATAGAAGAATTAAAATGTATTTGGATTAAAGCAACTTATCCAAGAATCTACAAAGTAGGAAAATATATATTGAAAGTTGCACCGTTTTCAATAACAATATTAAAAAATCATAAAATAGAAAAAAGAAAATAATATGGCAGATTTAACAACAACAATTACAGAAAGCGTAATTATTAACGGATCTAATAGAGGATCTACAAATACACTAACAATAACAGGAATAGAACATACTTTTGAAAGAGTGGTAACAGTGCCTTCGGGAGCAGATACAACAGTGTTAGTAAATAAAAATACTGTAGCTGGAGCAGACGGAGCGGTTGATATACAAGATACCAAATACATAAGAATAACAAATTTAGATACAACGAATAATGTTAATTTATCTTTACAAATTGATTCTGGAAATGACGACAGCGCAGCAGATGAAAGCGCAACAATATCATTACCAGCTGGACATTCTTTTATAATGGGAACACCACATGACGCAGTAGCTGTATCAGACGCTAACGCAACTATAGTTACAGCTATGCACGATCTTGAAAGTATAATTGTTGATAGTGCTACAGAAGATGTAAAGGTAGAAGTATTTGTAGCTGGTGCATAATGAAATATAAACAAGCACAGAAGTTATTACACAAGTATGGTAAGTCTATAACTAGACAAGCTAAAAAAATTATTAAATCAAAGAAAAAAAAATCTTCTGGTGCTCTTATTAAATCAATTAAATACAAGGTTAAAAAAAGTCGTAAAGGGTTTGACATAGAGTTTTTAAAAACACCTTACGGAGAATTTATAGACAAAGGGGTTAGAGGTGTCGGAAGATCTATATTACCAGCTGGATCTACAACAGGTCAACACGGTACCAAAATGAAACCTAATAGAACTTATATTGATGAACTCACAGGTAAGAGAAAAAGAAGTCCATATTCGTTTAGAAAGAACGCTAGAAAAAAATCAGGATCCTTTTATAGGTCGTTAGATAAATGGATAATAAAAAAAGGAATTGCACCAAGAGATAAAGACGGAAAATTCATAAGCAGAAAGAGTATGAAATATATAGTAGCAAGAGGTATTAAAGCAAAAGGTATAGAGGGTATCAGTTTCTATTCTCAACCATTAGCTGCTAGTCGTAAAAACTTTAGAAAGAATTTAATGGGTGCATTACAAGAAGATGTATTAAATAATTTACGTATAGTCAAATGATAATAAAACAAAAACCGTTATACAAACTAATGCCGACAGGTGAAAAAATAATATTTGCAGTTGAAGATAATACAGCAATAGTAAATGTAAAATCTAAATATATTGCCAAAGTTTATATTTCAGATAGTATTTCAACAATATTAACAACCGACACAACAGCAACATTAAAAGTCAATCCAAACGCAAAAGGAGTAGGAATATTTGACCTATCTACAGTTTTAGATAATTATGTTAATGTAGATTATTTAGGAGGGGGTATAGGTTTGTCAGGAAGTAGTAATACATCTTCATTCAAAGGAACAGATTATTCAGATAATAAACCACACGACATACATTTAATAGACGATTGGAGTTGTAATCAAAATGCGGTTAGATATTTTACGGTAGAATTTTACACAGAATATGCAGATACTATTTCAGATCCTGTAGTTGTAGATGAAAGCATGAAATTAAGGTCTGCGGACTACATTATATTTAATGGTTATTTAGATCATTCAGATACTCTTAATTATCATGGTGCTGATTTTGGTTATAATTTAGACGGAGTAAATTTAATTAATCAAAATACAAACGATTCATTATTAACAAACGCTCCAGTCAAACAATATGCTAGGCTAAATGATTATATGACAATAGCAATGTTTAACAATATAAGAGAAGATAACAGTAGTTTTGATATGGCATTATCAGGAAGCTTCCAGTCAGTTAGCACTATTCATATTCAATTTTATTACAATCAATCTACAACAGGATCTGCTTTAATTTATTCTAATACTGGATCCAATGGTGGTTATTATGGACATAATGGTTTGAGTAAAACACATATAATATACAGGGGAATAGGTCCAGCAAATTTAACTAACACTGGCGTCACTTTACCTGCTAATTGGGATCACTACGAATTTTATATCAGAGACAGCGCGGGTAATCAAATTTCTAAGAAATATGTAATACACCAACAATTTGATGATTGTAAAGGGTTTGAAACTATAAGGCTATGTTGGGTAAATAAATGGGGAACTTGGGATTACTATAATTTTACAAAGAAATCTACAAGAACATTAGACAAAAAACCAAGCACATACCACCAAAATTATGGAACGTGGAACGAAAAAACATATAGAGCTTTTGGTCATAAAGGGGGTACTAAAATTGTTCAAAGCGCTTCAACAGAAACCATTACATTGAATACAGATTATATAACAGAAGAAGAAGCAACGTGGTTGCAAGAATTATTTTTAACACATGACGTATATATATTAAATCAAGACAGCGCTGACGATATTATGGGCTACGGCAGAAAGTATGTAGAACCTGTTACAATAACATCAACACAATACGTTAAAAAAACCAAAGCTAATGATAAGCTTATACAGTATTCAATAGAAATAGAAAAATCAAAACCTAAACGTGCACATAGATCATAATGGCATTACAATTATCAATATATCCACAATATAATACTACAGGACAATTTAGTTATGTATCAACACCTGTTGCTCCTAATTTAGTAAATGATCCAAATTTCTTTTTAACCGCTTTGTTTAGCGGATCTAGTTTTGGAACATCTTATCCAATTAGTGGTAATCAACCATCTTTTTCTGCGGTAAGTCAATATTTACCTAATGGGTTATGGCAAGCGTTTCATACCAACGGAGTCGGTAATACAGCGACCACAAAACCTACATTTCAGAATATAGGAAACTTAAATGTTGCCTTAGTATTACAAGGAGTAGGAGGATCTTCAACAGGAGTTTATCAAATGATAGACGGACTAACAGTAGGTCATGATTATACGGTATCAGTTAAGCTTCATAATACAGGCACAGGTTATTTTTATATTGGTAACATTTATAATTTTGGAACGTTTAATTCAGGTGGAACAAATTATTGGCACATACCAGAGAATGCCGTTGCAGCTTGGACAAGCGTTGATATTACAGGACTTTTAACTTATACCTTTACTGCGCAAAACACAGAGGAGTATTTATTGTTAGATTATCATGCAGCAGATACGCAAGACTTAAAAATCACAGAAGTATCTGTAAGGGAATCAGAAGAAACTGCACCAGAATTATTAAGCAGAGTGCATGACGGACAAGTTTTAGTTGATTTAATGGACGCTAATTCAGTGCCTGTTACATTATCAATAGATAATTTCAAAAACGTAGGGGAGAAACCACAATCATACTCTAAAGCTTTTAATTTACCTTCAACAAAAAACAACAATATAATATTTAGCACTTTATTTGATGTAACAAGATCGGTAAAAGAAGACGGCTTTGCTTTCAACCCATATAAAATGACGAAAGCTATTTTGAAAGAAGATAGTTTAACAATATTTGACGGTTATCTAAAATTAATTGCAGTAAAAGAGAAAGACGGAATTGTATCTTATAATGTAAATTTATTTAGTGATGTCGTTTCGTTAAAAAAAATATTATCTAAAAAGACGTTAAATGATTTTGACGGTGGTCAATTTGGGGGTGGTCATGGTTTATCAGAATTAGAACATCCATATAATAAAAATTCAATTAAAGATTCTTGGGATGGATCTTTAGAAATAACACCACCGACATCTGGTTATACAGGGTCTTTAACATATACAGTATTTCCAACTGAAACTACTACAAATGTATTAAAATATCCATTTTGCCGTTGGAGCCCAGACATATATCAGTCAGACGGAAGCTCTGGACCTTTACTTGCTCCTGTTATTAGTGAATTACCAGACGCTTTTAGACCTTGGATACAAATTAAATACCTGTGGGATAGAATATTTTCAGAAGCGGGCTTTAGTTATCAAAGCGATTTTATTAATACAGCTCAATTTAAGAGGTTGTTTATGGACTTTAATTGGGGTAAAGAAACAAAGCCGTTAAGGGCGGAAGACAATGTAGACGCATATTATTGGTATGACGCTAGCGCGGTAAATACTATAGGATCTTCATACACAAATCTTAAAATGAACAGCACAAGTGTTAGTGGTGCAAACGTGCCGCAAGCTTTAACAGATTTAGGGTGGAGCACAGTTCATAGTAAATTCACATGCACAACGACAACGACTACTTACGTTATAAATGGAGATTTTTTAATTGGAAATACAAGCGGTAGTAATGCAACTATTACTTGTCGTATTGTGCATAAAGACTCAACTGGAGCTATTGTGAATCAATACACACAAACACTTACCGCTCAAAATAATCTTTATGCAGCTTTTAATGTAGGTGTTGTTTGGAATTTAGATGCAAATGATACAATAGAAATACAAGCTAAAACAACTTCATCAAATGTATATCAAGGCTATCTAACTTACGGCACAACATTTCCAGGAGCTACTGTTATTGTAGCGGTGCAAACTACACCAAATATAACTTCTAGTATTTTATTAAGCAAAAGAGGAAAAATTAAACAGTGGGATCTAATTAAAGACATTATGACAATGTTTAATTTAGTAACACTACAGGATCCTAAAAACGCTAATAATTTAATCATTGAACCATACGAAGATGTTTTCATAACAGGATCTAGTTCATATATAGATATTGCGGAACATGATTGGACAGGCAAAGTAGATGTTGGTCAAATGCAAATTAAACCTCTAAAATTAAAAGAAACTGTAACATTTGATTATAAGAAGCCAAAAGATTATGCGAACAAAGTATATACATCTTCTACAGGTTTGACGTTAGGAAGCTTCAAAATTGAAGCTGGAGATTTTGCGATGGCAACAGGCACGCAAAAAATACAATTAAAAGTTTTTAGTCCTACTATGATGGTGCCGGTGTTAGATGACTTTAATCAAGTATTAACAGTGCCGCATATATGTAATGGAAGCTTAGAAGAAGGAGTAACCGATTCTATAGACAACAATCCACGAATACTTTATGACGCTACATTTTCATCTGATCCAACAGGAGCAGGGGGAAGAATATCAGTTGCCCCAGATACATATAGAATACCTGGAGCAAATGGTTTGTTTGGTGAAGACCAATCCACATTTGGTTTATTCTCAACTTTACAAGGACACCCAGCAGCAGTAACAGATTTAGATTTGAATTTTGGCACACACCAAATGATTGGACATTGCATTGCTCCACCGAGTTTGGGAGTACCAACGCATAATTTATTTAATACATATTGGAGTCCTTATTATGACGAAGTTTATCATCCAGACACAAGAATAGTTACAGTGCATGTTAATCTAACTTCAAGAGAATTAAATACTTTTAACTTTAATGATAAGATAACAATTAAAAACAGGTTATATAGGGCTAACAAAATAGATTACAAACCTGGTAAATTAAGTAAAGTAGAATTAATATTATTACCATAATGTATAAAAGAGGATATAAAATAAAACCATACACAACATTAAGATCTGGAGTAGTGTTATTTACAGACGGAACAAATAATAATATTGCGGCTAATCAACAAACATGCGAGGCTTACGGATACACTTACGACAATCAAACAGGATCGTGCAGAGCATTTACTTCCACAGAATCTATAATTGAATCTACAGCTACATCAACTTCTAAAAAAATAGGTAGTAACATTCATATAGGACGTTCTAAGGACACTTTAGCTATTGGTACGGATCATGTGTTATCAGAAAATAGAAACGTCTTAATTTCGGGTAAAAAACACATAATAGATAATAAAATAACTAATGCTACAATATTAGGAAAATACGGAAACGCAACACACACAGGAGAATTGGTAATTGGCAGTGGTGGTGGAAGCGGTGCAATTGCGGGAACAAAACAAACTAGCGTTATACAATTAACAGGGGAAACGACAGGGAATGATATTAATTTATACGTTCAAAACGAATCTAGTGAGGAAATAACACTTCCTATAAATTCAATTGTATTATATGAAATCTTTATAACAGGACTAGTCACAGGGGGAACATCAGGAACATTAGGACATTATCAAGTTAGAAAATTATCCGGAAGTTTATTATGTTATAATGACGGAACATTTTTGCATGACGCTCATAGCAATGAAAACATTACAACAGTAGGATCAACAGGAACAATAAATTTGGTTACTTCAACAGCAAATACTTT
>CEUI01005448.1_pt1 | contig 23268 bp, 32 predicted proteins | sample 531411 | NCBI WGS metagenome assembly CEUI01 (sample SAMEA2622841, study PRJEB7988) | marine metagenome | isolation source: saline water (ENVO:00002010), including
AGGAACCAAAAAAGTTCGTACTTAGTACCACTTAGTGTACGTAAAATCCTCGATCCTATGAAAAAGTGGCGAGTACGGCGAGTACGAGAAATTTTTGGCGAGTACGAGAGACCCTCTTTTTACTACATACCATATAAGGCGAGTACGGCGGGTACTATGGTACTCGCCAAAATTCAATAGATATATGCACTTAGGGAAATTGTGTTCGGAAATGCCCCAAAAATGGCGAGTACGAGGAATTTTGCCCCGTACTCGCCGTATTCGCCGTACTCGCCAAATGGGTGTAAGAATACTGAAGGCACTTGGTACTAAGAATTACTACTTGTTATAGGAACCACGTTATTTGGAGCCGATTCATCTGTATTGTCCGAGTCAGCCCAACGCCAATAGACACGCTGCTTGGTTGTTCCTACTCCGGCACGTCGTCGATTACAGTACTTTCCAGCGATACGTTCGATAGTGCGCTTCGAAATACCCATTTGTTCCGCCTTAATCTTGATATCCTCCGCCGCAACCCAATCTTTCGAACACTCTGCACGTAAGAACTTTGCTGCTGTTGCACTTGCTCCCTTTAGGTCGTCGCTTACATCTTCTTTATCGAGTCCGAACAGTCTATCAGCACTGGTATCCGAAGACTCTTCACCCCATTCGAACCCTTCGCCAATGGTTTCATCAGGTAAAGTATACGGCCACGCTTTACCGGGACGCGCAAGATTAGTTCCTGCATGTACGAGTATTCTCGCGCGCTCTTCAGTAGGCTTATCGGGATCTTTGTCAGCCAAAAGAACAGAACGGGCCTGAGCAGTGATTTGCCCAGACCCTGAAATTCTATCCAAAGCTTCTCCGTAAGGCTGCTTTGAAATATGAGTAATCACCAGAACTCCCATATGATGCTTGTAAGCAATCTCTCCGAGGGGGTCCAATACTGCTCGCATATCTTCCGAACTGATCGAACGTTTACCGGACGGAAGAAAACTCATCAGCGGGTCCAGGACCAGGAGATCCAGGTCACGGTCCTTGATCGTTTGTTCGATCCGTTTGATAATCCCCGTATCCAGTCCCAAAGCTCCATACCGAAGAAAGAAGCGGCTTAGGTCAGCCCCTAAGGAGTCTAGTCGCGGGCGCAGAACGTATTCTATGGGGTCTTCAGAAGATATCCAACCAATGTTCAAAGGATCTTGCGTATCGCCGTCAGGAAGCCCATATCCGTTCGCTAAGCCCGTTGCTATAGCTAAGTGAGCCCACGTCTTTCCCGCCCACTTGGGCCCCGCAGATACAGTAACAAAGGCTCTTGGTATATAGGGCTCCCAAAGCCAGTCTACTTCTTTGGACTCTGTTTCTGAAGCAGGAGTAACAAGCGATTGAGGCAATAGTATCTCTTCCTATGCTAGAGAGTGACAGGGAAGGCCCGGTTGCATAGGTTCCGAACCTTCCCTGTCGAGGGAACACCAGCACGCGACGGGGGATCAGACCAGTCACGGCTCCAGGGTGCTGAAAAGAAAAAGGGGTGTGTTCGAACACAAAACTTTCCCCTATCTATCAGCGCTCTCGAGTCTACCAGACAAAACAGATAAAAGCAAGGGAAAAGGAAAAAGTTAGGCACAGAGGTGTTTTTCTACTTGACGTGGGTCATATGCCGTTGTATGTTGATACTCGTCGGGGGGAGAGACGCTTCTCCGGCGTGTGTGTTGATAACAGGGCAGCCCTCTGTCTGGCCCTTTTATCTTTCCTAGTCTCCCCCCGGCAACCTCCCTATTCATCTCTATCACGCGATGAAGGTGTAAAATGAAGGGCCGGTTGACTACCACCATAGAGCTTAATGTTGACGTAGACTTCACCGTAACCAAGGGTTACAAGGGTGACGCCCTACAGCCTCCAGATCCCCACGAAACAGAGATCGTAAGTGTTTGGTTGACCTATAAGCCACGCTTCCAGTCTAAGTCAAAAACAAAATCCATTGATCTATGGGACTACCTGTCTGCCGAGGATGAACAGGAACTTCTTAAGCAGATCGAAGAGGAAAAGTATGAAGACAGGGCCTATCCTGACCACGAAATGAGCGAGGATTAAAGGAGTGACCGAAACACCCGAACTCTCTCGCTCTGAGCGAATTATAGCGAATGATTGTAGGATTTGCCCTGAATGTGGCGAATCTGGAAAACGAATTAACACTCGTCGTGAAGTTCACGGAGTTTACCGACGTATCGAGTGTACACAATGCCGATCTCGTTGGTCTACTCTTGAAATCGACATGGATCGTGCGAACAAGATTCTAAAACTCGAAGCTCGATTCGCGCAGTTTTGGAAGGAAATCGTAGGATAGCCAAAGCAAGGGTTGGTAGTCTCATCGAAGGCGGCGCAAGAGGATAGGGATTAATAAAGTTAACGCCAGAAAGGCCCACCTCGCCAACCTCGTTTTTAGGACGGCTTACATGCTCACCCGAGGAGATAGCCATGATATCACCGCCCCCAGTGACTCTTGACCATAAGGAGACAATTGTTGCGCTCAAGATTTTCGAACACATTGAGGCAGAGGCTCAAAATGCGGTAGGAGATCGACCTGCATTCTTTAATGATGATGAAGAGTATCATTCGATGCGCTTTATGATCAGGCGTTTGAAACAGCAGCTAAACGAATTTAAACATCATCGAGCAAATGATATATGAAATATATAAGGCATCGCCAGGGCCCGATAATTTTGTTCGATTCGAACACTACTCATCGAACTATGGCTCGTCGCTTAGACTGGCCTCACGCACTCATAGAGTCTGCCGGATCAGTAATTTTGCATGAAGGAAGATTGTGGACAGGGGGTGAGAGTCTATCCTTGGGTATCCCGTCGATTGCTGAAGATACTGAAATCATCGAAGACGAACTCAAGCGCTCAGTATGACTGAACTCCAAGACAAGCAATGTTCGTTGTGTAAAGGCACCGGGAACTTAGAATACGACGGCATAAAAGATTCTTGTCTCTGCGTAAAGGTCGCCCACCAACGGCAGAATGATGCAGAAACAAAAGCTGCTCAAGATAGTATGCGTGAAATGCTTTATGAAGTCGTAAAAGAAGCCCTTCGCGACGTTATGGGAATGAACCCTCCATTACCGACTCAAAACAAGCGATCTGAAGTGCCTAAATGAGCAACAAAGGGCTACCGCACAAGCTTTCGATGATCACATCGGACAAAGTATACGAGAACTTGATCATTCCTGTAGCTCCTATGTCAAAGTGGGGCATATCTAAAACCCTTATCAAGAATGACGCCTTACGTAACTCTGTTATGGCACTTAAGGCCCAAAAGAAGAAGGGTAAAAGATTGGAGTCTAAATACACGAAAGAAGCTACCGAACGTGCGGCTCGTATGTACAAAACAAATGCACAAGCCGCCAGGGCATTAATGGGTCATTCCGGGGGATCATCGTTCAAGAAACTTTGCGAACGTTACGGAATTGAAACCCCTGCTCAACGAAAAAAGCGGGAAAAATCAGAGGGAGCACCAACATGAGTAATAAAACATACAAAGGCGTTTTGGTAAGAGTCTTACCTGACGGTGAAGAGCCTTCTAAAGCGAATTTAGTTCGCCCTCGAAAAAATTCTGGGGGTTGGGTAGACCGTGAGGGGGAATTTGTTCAGCCTACTTCGGGGGGTATAGTTAAGAAAGACGGCACAATCAATCTTCAAGGCCGTAAGCCCGGAGAATTTATTACAGGTTGGGCTAAAAAATGAACACTCGAACCGGGATTAATCCCAGCGAAAAGATCATTCGTCTTGACAATACAGCGCTCAGTGCATTTCGTCGCTGTCCCGCTGAGTTTGGTTGGAAGCACATTTTACACCTTGTGCCAAAAACCGAGTCTGAATCCGAGCATCCACCACTGGCTCTTCATTATGGGATTGCCTGGCATGCAGCAATGGACACGCTCTACGAGACTGGTGATCTGAACGCAACAATCACAGTGTTCGAAAAAGCCGCAGAAGGGCTTGCCGAAGACCCAAAAAATCGTAAGACCGTTGGACGAGGCATTCAAGATCTACACGATTATGCTTTAATTTACGAAAACGAACTAGAACACACTGAACTGATCGACAACGAGATTCTTGTGAACATGCCAATCACTTTAGAAGATGGCTGGATACTGGAATACGTAGGCGCAATCGACAAGTTGATTAAAGTTCGGGATAAATTAAAGGTTCTCGATCATAAAACCTTAGGCTACATAACTATGTTTACGCCAATGGCTTACGAACTATCGAACCAACTCACAGGCTATGGCGTGATTATCCGAGACTTCTACGGGATCGAGGACGCAGTAACAGTCGAAGCAGACATAGTGGGGGTCACACGCACCAAACCCCCAAGTGAGTTCCTTCGACCTGAAATTATTGTGAACGATCACTGTGCTGATGAGTGGATTCTTGATATTAAAACGACTGCAGAAATGATGTTGACAGCTTGGAAATTAGGCAGTCTTCCTAAATACGGTCACGACGCTTGTACTCAATTCGGACGCTTATGTGCCTACCATCAACTTTGCACAGCAGGACCAAAAACTCAACCCCGAGTGATTGAGGCGGGTTATGCCGAACTTCCTTGGGACCCGGGAGAGCGAAATTGAGGATAATTAAGACAAACGACGAACCCTCCCCAAACGAATCTGGGCCGATAAACTTTTTGATCTACGGTGACACAGGTTCAGGGAAGACTTTTGCACTTCAAACGTTGCCCGAGGCTATGCTACCTGCTCTGATCTTGGACTTTGACCGAGGTTCCAGGCATTTACGCAAAACGGATTTAGGTACCATTGTTCAATTCGATATCGAACTTAGAAAAAAACCCGTAATGTACGATCAGGCTCGAGACTTTTTAGAGGACCTAGCTGCAGGTAAAAAAGAAAAACAAGATTTGATCGCCTTAGATGAGGTTAAGACAATCGTAGTTGATTCATTCACAACCCTCATTAAGGGCATTCAAGATAGAACTATGCAGTGGTTCATTGATAATGGTCGTGGGGGGAATTCTCGCTCCAGTCGAGATAGCCCTCCAACCCAATCTGAGTATGGTATGATTGCTCATTTGGGAGAGAACTTAATTCGAGGCATTATCGGACTGGATAAGCATACGATTGTGATCTGCCACGAGGCGTCTAAAGTTCAAGACGAAGTAACCGGTTTGAGTTCCGCAGGGCCAGCACTTCAACGCTCTCTTGCTATAGCTTTGCCGCGTTACTTTGATGAAGTCCTGTACGCAAAGGCTGAAGGCAAGGCTGATAAACGAACTTTTCACTGGCATACGAAAGCTACTGGACAGTTTGTAGCGCGCTCAAGACATGATCTTGATGCAAAGATTCCACAAGACTTTAGTAAGTCATACTCATGATGACTACCCCTCAAGTAGCTAAGCGCTTAGGCGTTTCTGTGCGTGAAATTGTTACATGGACGGAACGTGGTTATATCGAAGCGACTGTTCCTCCTAAGGGGCATGGATCTAAACGTTTGTGGTCTGAAAAAGACTTTCAAACATTAAGATTAATACCTGGACTTAGAGCTGTTTTATCCTGCAGAGGGATTAAAAAGTTTTTATCATGAAAATGCGTTCGGACACGACAACCAAGAGGAGCATCGAAATTTCCTGATTAGATTTCGTAGGGGTTTTCTCTGGGGAGAGTAAAAACCAATACCCGAAGTAAGAAGGATTTTTGAATCTCATACCCGTGTCCGAACGTAAAAATATTAGAGGAATGCATCCCGATGATGCGCCTTAGTGCGCCTTTGTGAATTCCTCAATCGTATCAGGAGTGGGGGGATCTGCCCTCGACCCTGTTGTCACGCTCAACTAGGAGAATCATTATGAGCGGTTTTGGTTTGAAGCTCGATAGCAGCCTTACTCATGAAGAGGCGAAAGAAGCTTCACGTCCTCCAAAGATTCCGGCAGGTACTTATGACTTCGAACTGGATTCTATGGAATTCGTTGTATCCTCCAAGGATAATCCAGGAATTCGTTTTATGTGTAAAATCGTGAGTTCGGATGATGAACAGTGGAATGGACGCAAGTTGCGCTATGATGGTTGGGTTACTCCGAAGGCGAACTTCTTAACTCCCGCTTTGCTGGCCTTCACCGACGAGGATACGTGGCCTGAGGTGTCTGAGGAAGCTAACTCCGATGAAGGTTTTCAGCGTGTTCGTGATGGAAATTCCGAGATTATGGCGAAGATGATCGGCACTCACTTTAAGGCTCGTGTGATCCATGAAAAGAACGAGGAAACGGGAGAAGTATGGCCCCGCTTGAAGTCATTCGTACTGGACTAAAACCTATTCGAAAGGGCTGTCAAACATGCGGATTCGTTTGACTGGCGAACAATTAGCTCAAGCTATTCGCCATTATCTCGAAGATCCAGATGAAGGTGTGGTGGCAGTGAGAATTCCACCTGAACATCCGATTCGGATTTCTGTGGCGCGTAACGGGACTTATAATATCTATACAGCAGAGGATGCTGAATTAAAGCCCCGTAAAATTAAGGCAGTTAAGGGTAACAACTCACTCTCTTAAAGTATGAACGGAACGGGGGGAGAAAGGGTGATCGGAAACGATTCCTTTCTCCCCTCAATTATTTATGCGTGTACTTATTGCCTGTGAATTTTCTGGGGTAGTTCGAAATGCTTTTACAGCCAAAGGGCACTTTGCGGTTTCTTGTGATCTCTTGCCTACTGAGCAATTAGGGCATCATCAGCAGTGTGATGTTCGAGAACTACTTTCCGAACATTGGGATCTGATGATAGCTCATCCTCCTTGCGATCACCTGGCTGTATCAGGAGCTCGCTGGTTCGAACAAAAGAGAGCAGATGGCCGTCAACAAGAAGGCATAAGATTCTTTATGGATCTAGCTGAAGCACCCATACCTAAGATCTGCATTGAAAATCCTGTGGGAATTATGTCTACTGAGTGGCGTAAACCCGACCAGATCATTCAACCTTGGGAACATGGTCATGGAGAGACTAAAAAAACCTGTTTGTGGCTGAAGAATCTCCCTAAACTAGAGCCTACAGAGGTTGTTGAAGGCCGTGAAGGTCGTGTGTGGCGTATGGCTCCGTCACCGGATCGTTGGAAGAAACGTTCGATCACTTACACCGGCATAGCGAAGGCTATGGCAGAACAGTGGGGATAGTTATGTTGATTAAAATTAATGACGTAATTGCAGTCCCTCGTCCATCTTCTGATGGAAGTATCTTACGCTACTCTGTAGGAAGAATACAAGAAATTTCTGACTGTGGAGTAAGAATTACTTTATACAGTCGGATAACTTCACAGTTTAATTCTTGGGATAAAATAGTTACATGGGAAGGTCTAAATGGTGTCTTAGTTTGTACTGCAGAGCATGATCTATCTCTTTTTCTTGATGAAATAAAAGAAGGATTTTTGAGTCTCTCCTTATGAACATCATAACCCCCGAAGGTCCTAGTGACGCTGACATAGTAATCTTGGGCGAATCCCCTGGTGACGAAGAGAACCTATCCGGAAAACCATTTGTCGGTCCAGCCGGTAGACTTCTGTTCGATCAGATTCTTACTGCCGGGGGCTTACGTCGCTCAGATTGTCTTGTGTCTTATGTTCACTGGCAAATGCCTCCAGGGCGTAAGTGGGAAACTATCCCTGAAGATGACCTAGGTATGTTCGATACGAAAACCCTTGCGACGATTCTTCGACATCCTCGAAAAGCAATCGTAGCTGTGGGACCGTATGCATTAGATTTTCTTCTCAAGGGATCAGCGCGAGTACTCAAAGACGAACGTGTTACGATATCCAAGTGGCGAGGTTCGATCTTAATGAACACTTATGTAGCTGAGGGAACTCCAGTGATCCCCATGATCCACCCCGCGTCAGTTCTACGTTCAACCGGTTATAAAGAGTTCGAAGAGGATGAGGATATAAGCTCCGACCGAGGCTCTTTACACTACAAAGCCTTATGTCAATTAGATGCTCGTCGAGTAGCTGCCGTAGTAAATGACTCGGAATTTCGCCCTCCGAAGCGCACTATACATCATGCTGAAAATTGTTCGTGGGCCGAGCTTATGTCCATTCTCGACCAGGTAGAGCGCCTTTCTCCTGAGTCCATTGCGTTCGATATCGAAACCTTTGCTCATACAATTACTTGTACCGGAATTGCATGGAATGCTTTAGAAGCTGTAGTGATCCCGTTCACTGAGGTTTCAGGTTGGACGATCCTCCAACGTCAGCAGATTATTTCACGCTTGATGGATTTGCTTTCTGGACCCTCTAAAAAGATTGGACAAAATCTCGACTATGACGTACAACATTTGGCTCAAGTGGGGATTCCTGTTACGAATGTATGGTTGGATACTGCAGTGGCGCACTCGATATTGTACCCCGAAATCCCACATGACCTCGGAATGCTTACATCTATCTACACTCTTGAGCCGTTTTTCAAAGACATGCGTAAAGAGGTTGAAACAGCCGATTATGACGCCACTCAGTGGACATACAACGGATTAGATTGTTGTGTGACTTGGGAAATCGGGCACAAATTATACGCCGAGTTAGAGGCCACCAAACATGAACGAACATAACCGTATCAGTAAATTCTTTAATGAGCCTGAAGAGACCGTTCACAATATCGAAGGTATTGATGGACTTTTGATCCAATATCTAGCAAACGATCACGAGTACGATTTTATCATATGTATTGGAGGTAAGGCAGTGCTTTCTGAACTTGATTCGCGCCCTCAAATTATTATGGCAACCAGCACAGCTAATTCAATTATTAAGTCCGATGCATTTAACCAGGCTGTAGTCAAGGCTGTAGAAGCCTTTAGCAATCATTTAACTGATGACGGGTTCTTCACGCTCCTATCTGAGGATTAAAATATGAAGTCTTGGAATGCCGCTAGACTATTCGATGAGATAGTTATGCCCGCTCAGATGGAACTTATTCGAATGGAATACCGAGGAGTGCGTGTAGATGAAACTTTACGTTCTCGTCGTCGGGATGAGTTTGAGTCTAGAATTGAAACGCTCAAAGCAGACCCCGTGCTCGAAGGAGTCAACCCCTGGTCTCCAATTCAGGTTTTGAACAAACTCAAGGCGTGGAAAGCTACTCGAGCACGATCTGCAGATGAACGAGCGCTTAAGAAGATTAGAGCTCGTCGCCCTGATGTAGCGAATTTTATCACGCATGTTCTTGAGTGTCGTAAGGCAAGAAAACTTAAATCAACCTACATGGATGCTAAGACTCATAACGATGGCAGACTTCGAACAAGTTATAAACTGTTTACGGTTGAAACAGGACGTGGACGTTCAGGCAAGGATGTATTCGACTTGGGAACGAATATGCAAAACTTTCCTGCGTCCCAACGAGACTGGATTGTACCAGATCCCGGTAAAGTATTCTGGGCGGCAGACGCCTCTCAGATCGAAGCGCGAGTTGTAGCATGGTTGGCTCAGGATGATGCGTATGTCCAAGCCTTTCTCGATGAACGTGATGTACATACTGAACATGCTGTGGCGATGTTTGATGTACCGGAGTCTGGTGTACGGGACTTAGTTCCAGGTTCTGAGCGTTCGTACAGAGATTCTGGCAAACTGGTTACACATTCTTGGGGATATTGGATTTCACCTTACGGGCTTGCCGCTCGTATTAACGATACTATTCCAGATTTAGCTTACTCTGATCGAGATGCATCTAAACACCTGCGTGCATTGGATAAGCTTCGTCCGGGTGTAGTACGCTGGAGACTAAACCTCATAGAGCACTTAAAAACTAACCGCACTCTTGTTACGCCATTTGGACGGCCACGAACATTCTTAGCTATCTCCCGTGCGTCTGATTCTTTACCCTCGCCTCTGCATCGTGAAGCTGTAGCACACTTGCCGCAGTCTACCGCTGGGGATCATATGCACAGAGCCCTGGTAACGACTGCTGCGGCCTTTCGAACTCTTAATGTTCGGGCTGAGTGTCTTTTGTATACACATGACGAGATTGCCGGACAGTGCCTTCCAGAAGAATTAAACAATGTCCGTAATATCGTGACCGAAGCTATTGGACTGCCTATGCCGTTGAAGTACGGCTCAAACGCGCTAATTTGTCCGGCTGACTTTGGTTCTGGGGATTCTTGGAAGGAGGCTCACCCATAAACAAGTTTGCCGACAAGTTCATGCCACATTACCCCTTACGGAGAACGTCATGACCGAACATACTCGTGAACAAGCACTAAACATTCGCTCTCCAGAAGATTGGCCTTCAGAACGTTGGCCTAACTTTACCTGGGAGGAGTTTTCTTGTAAACACACTAAAGAATGTATAGTCGATCCGGAGTTTATGGATGAAATCCAAGCCATCCGTAATGAACTATGCGATTACATGACTATATCTTCGGGCTACCGTCATCCGGATCATCCTGATGAACAAAACAAACGAGAGCCTGGGGGGCATTCTCGAGCTCTTGCCGTAGATATAAAATGCTACGGAATGACTGCTTTTTTAATCACTCAAATCGCCTTACGTCGAGGTAATATTCTAGGTATCGGCATCTCTCAAGCAGGTCCTCGAGACAAGCGCTTCCTTCATTTGGATATGAAACCCTCTACACACCTAGGTCCACGTCCTTGGATCTGGAGCTATTAGTGTGTCTTTTAAGCGCCTTTCTCGAACCCAACGCTATGAACGTATGTTTGGCACTGAATCTGGAACTGAACATCCATTACGTCGTGCTGTGATTGATCTATCCGAGGAAATAGACCAACTCCATAAGCTTATTTTGGATCTCCGGGCACAACTCCCCGAACGTCCAAAATCATCCCGTTAGGGATAAACCAGAATGCTCCGAATCCATCCTTGCCCCAAGATTGTGCGAGTAGAATGCCTTCCTCGTTCTCCACCACTACAATTCCAACAGTAAATACTCTAGAAGGCTCTGCTTTAGGAATGTTCTCTGCATTACCTGCCTCTGACCAGGCATCGTCCCATTCAACTACTACCAACCTCTCTACATTTGGAATAATCATCTTAAGTCCTCTATTCGACTAAGTTCATACCGAGGACCCGAATGACCATCATTACTGGGCCTTGAAGGTGGAATACTCAATACCCAGCCTCCTATTGTACGAGGTTCAAATTCTCTTTCGTCTTCCCAACTCAGTCCCTCATCTCCGTCCATTCTCTTCTTGTAAGAACCTAAACACACATGCCACTGCTCATCATCATAGATCGTTCCTCGCTCTGAAATTCTAGAACGAGGCGTTGGCATGGCCCAATTATCATGTGTGTGACCTGAAACCACCAAGTCCGCATCTGGATAGGTTGTTGCTCGTCGAGCATTCTTGATAATTCCTCGAGTGACTGGTGATGAACCTCCTGTACCATGTGTGAAGTACACTTTTATACCATAGCCACCGCTTTTTCCTACCAATGAGGTTAATAACAACCAGCCTCGATAACCTAATACTGAAGGCGTATAGTCCGTTACGGGGTCCCTTAATGCTTCACAAGTTCGGTCTGGGATGGCAATCTCAGAGTGCTGTAATACACTGAGCTCGTGATTTCCATAAGCATAACCTATAATGTTCGAGCCAGCCTCAGATAGAATGTTTGCGTTATACTTAACCAGTTCACCCCAGTAATCCTGTACTTTAAGTTCGGGCTTTATATCAGACTTGTTTCCTCTTCGATCTTGTCGTCCTTGCATTGCATCAGCCATATCTCCGACAAAGAACACAGCAGCATTTCGTTTTTTAGCTAACCTGAGGTCTTTCCGTAGGATGTCCTCTGCACAGTGTACCGAGTCTGCGTGGGCGTCTGAGATAAAGAAAATCTCTTTGGGCTTATCATCAAACGAGTCGTATTTAAGCTTAATTTTCATAACCCTGCCTGATTTACGCTCATATAGTAGCCAGGGCAATGTAGGATGTTCGTTAAACATATTTACAACCTTACGTTAACGTTAATAAATAAAGCCCCAGGAAATACTTTTCCCAGGGCTTTTTATTCGAACATTACAAAAGCTTTTACACTCCGAGTATGCTGTGTTCCATATTGTTAATAAGATTCTCACCCCGAGCGATAGCCCGATCTACATGCTCCATATCTATAAATGCTTCTACTCCCGAGGACCACTCATTGAACCATAATCTTCGGAATTCAGTCTCACGCCCCTGCACCGAGGGATCATTTTTGGCTTGTTCGAGGAATTCCGGTGTATGCCACGGCAAACGAGCCTCGTGATCCCAGTACACAATGGTAGACCCATCGTCTGAGACATACACCGGAAGATCCTCTAACCCTGGAACCTTGGTACCAAGCTCTTCGTTGGTGTGGGGATCAGGTTTAACTATGTTCTCATAAATCCGCCACAACAACGCGCTCTCTCCATAAAACCCTGCGTACGTTGTAACAAACCTAATCGAGGCTGTTAGGTTTGGAATGGGCTGCATTTCAGTCCACAAACGTTCACCACGCTCTGAACTTACACCCCAAAGCTCATCGAATCCTACAAACGCATTCATTGCCCCGGCTTCCCCAGCGAAATCGTTGGCAATAAACTTAAGCGTATGAGGGCCCGCATTAAGCTGCGAGTTGTTCTCAAACAGTACTTCGTTATTTACAGTAATTTTATCACGAATTCGTTTATCATCGGGCATGATCTGTTCGAACGTCTTAGGATCTTGTTCTCGTAGAGCTTTGAGACTTTCGACCACTCGCTGAAACATTCGAGCTCCAGCTTGTTCGGCATCGTTTGCTACCGAATACATTTCCCCTCCAAACACCCGAGCAAACGCGTAGGTCACCGCGCCCATAATTTCAGTCTTACCAGACTTTTTCGGACAGGAATACACCATTGTTGTGTACTTCAGGCGGCGCGCCTTACCTCGACCCTCCATCTTAAAGAATTCGTTCAGAATACGTTTTTGAAAGGGAAATAGTTTAAGAGGCTGTCCTTGAAGGCTTCTAGGACGGTATTCTTTTTCGATAATCTCTATGATTGGAGAGTTAGGCACTATAGATCAACTCGAGCAGCACGGCTATTGTCTTTCCGTCTGTATAAGTGTGTTGTTATCTCGACAACTTACTCTTGCGCTGCCGCGTATGCCTGGCTAAGTATCCAGGTGATAAACGTCACTAATGCGGCTGTGGTGGCTTCGTGCGTCCAAACCGACTCCCATTTATAACCTCCCGGCCATTGGCCGGTTGAGCGGCAGATCTGGTAAAATATTGTCACCGCTGTAGCTGCACTTGCACTCCACGCCGCAGCACGATTACTGTCTTCCTTCGCCCTCTCTTGAGCCGTGACCTGCTTCTGAAGTTTGGCTGTTCGACCTACGGACTTTTTTAACTCTGCCTGGGTTTCGCGTTTGCTTTTAGCAGCCGATTTTGCAGTCCAACGTTCGGCTTTAACAGTCGATTGAGTCTGTTCTAGTTCTTTTTTAAGTGCATCGTAGTGACGGCGTAAGTCACCAAATGAGGCGACGTTCTTGCTATCCGGGTAGTGAGGAGACATTTTTTATCTCTCCGATTCGCCATCAGAGGGCGATGATACATTTTAGCGAATATTAACTCCAAGAACCGTAGCGCCGGCACCCCCTACTCCACCACCTCCACCAATCGGAGGTCTGTTACGTGTTTCACGACTAACACGTTCGGATTTTCGTTTGGCTCGTTCGGCATCTAAAAGTTCTTGTTCGGCACTCATATGAGACCAATCTTCTGATAGTGATATGGCCTTTCTGAAAGCCCCACCCACAGTCAATCCGTCCTCAACAGCGTTCGGAACTCTTCTATTAAGTTCTTCCATAAATCGAACCACATTGTCTGCCTGCCGTTGGGCTACACCCAGTACTGAGAAGAATTCACCCATAACTCGAGGCGAGGTCATACTTAAAAACGCCAGACCACCTAGAAAATGCTCAGGACTAAAGGCGTAAGCACCGTAACCTCCCAACGGTGCCCCCGAAACAGCAACCGAACGACCGATTAATCCCTTCGGGGCCTTTTGAGACAGGGACAAACCAGCAACTTGATCCATAATAGATCGACCACCCCCAAGACGTACCATTTCGTCCATAACTTGTTTACGAAGATGAGCCGTGGGAGAATCTTTGAGAATTCCTGTAAGCTTATTTAGAACTGCTTCAGGATTATCTGAGCTAGCCGAAAGAACCTTATCGAATTGTTTAAGTTGTTTAGACATATATTCATAAGGACCGACTAATTCATTATAACCGTCTACTTTACGGCCTAACTGATCTCGAATTACATCGAAAGCATCGTCAACAATCCCGTTTGATGTAGTAAAACTTTCACCTTTTTTATGGAACTGTCCAACACGCCTTTTTAGCGCATCCATTTGAAAAATGCTAGTACCTTCCCAAGTGTCTAATTCACGTACTAGTTTAGTTATCATATTACGTGAACCTGATTCACCAGGACCTATGGTGCTTTGACTAAAATCGAGGATTCTATTACCTGCTTTGTCAAAGGTAAAATTAATCCTATATCCTGCTAAATCTTCGAACAGGCTATGAAAGATCGAATTTCGAATAGGTTCCATACTAAGGGTTTCCCCTTTATACATACGCAATTTTCTTATTTGATCTTGGTATGCTATTCTTCGAGACTCAGTAACACGTTTCATTGAAGCATGGAATTGATCAATCACATTTTGAGCGCCAACCTGTTCACGTAACGCCATAATGGATGCAGGACGGCGACCGTGTGCGGGTCTAAGCTCTCTTGTTCTACGATCCAAAACAGGGGGTGTTATAGGTGATCGTGACGCTTCAGCCATTTGACGAAAGTGTGGAGATTCAAAACCTGTAAGAAAACCGGCACCAAAAGCACTAGCTCCTTCGACAAAAGCGCTGGTCCCTCGAGCGCCCTGTCTAACTGCTTCAGAAGCTACTCGCACTGGATGTGCCGCTCGAATACTAGCTCCCACCTTCGCCATACGTGATGCAGGTCCTCCAATAGCGCTAAGATCCAAAAGAGTTCCTGCTGGATCTTCGACAATTTGTCTTGTTGGATTACGCATTACTTCAGTAAAATACTCACCTACTGCACGAGCGATCTTAGCATTTTGGGTTTCTTCCCCTGCAAGGAATTCAATACCCGAAGCATTACCCGCAATCTCTCCTGCCCCCGCAATTCCTCGAACCATCATTCCAGGGACAGTTTCATCTATATTGTAAGAAGGCTCCATGCCTACAAGGTGTTGAGTTAAGGCAATTCCAACCTTCATCACGTCTGCCCCTGCATCAACCAAAGCACCCGCGCTTTTAATAGCTGAATACGGGGCATTTCCAACTATACGCATAGCATTTGCGACCCCCATATCAGTAGCATGAGGATCATACTTAAACGGAGGATCGTAATAAGGCTCACGCTCTTCAGGAATGTATAGATTATTAAGCCAATCTAATTCAGCCTGATCTACTGCTTGCTCAGAGCGCGTTGGAATTTGAGTGGATTCCGGATGGCTGGGATGCATTATTTTGTCTCTTCTTGGTACAGAATTATTTCACGTCGGCGTTGAAAAACAGATTTGACTTCCTGATAATACGGGTGAGTAGTATTGGCTTTCATCCAAGCGTGTATATCCGCCAATGGTACCGAGGGGTCTGCAGGATTCATAAGCTCACCTTCTGGGGAGCGCAAATCTTGTATTACTAGTTTCTCAACTTCTTGACCCTGATCATCAAGTGTTTTTGTAACCGTACCTCCCGCCGAATACAAATCCCTCATACTCTCAATCAGAAACTGAACCATTCGAACCTTATTTTGAGCCACTACAACTGTATCAGATAATTTAGGCAACATTTCTTTGTACTTGATTGTATCCTCTTGACGTAGAACGCCGCCTTCGAGGAACTTACCTACAATCTGAGTTGTAAGAAGCATTCGAGCTTGGAACGTTTTAGCATCCTTATGATAAGCATTCCATCCAAGAGCTCGACCCATAAACGGTCCCATGACTTCTGCGTATTTTGGGTCTTTGAGATATTCATCAACAAGTTCCAAAGCTAACAACGGGGTTGCAGCCTCTTTCGCACGCCGTTCAAATGCTTCAATAGGCTTATCACCTAAATCCATAGAGACACCGTAGTCATTCAAAAGAGCGCCCTGCATAGTCGGTGTCATGCCATAAAAGGTTCTTGTACGTGCGTCTTTACTAAGCGTTTGAAGGTATTGAAAAATACCATCATTTTCGTTTAGTACAGGCGCTACCGCTATGTAGGCTTCTTTTACTCGATCAATCTCTTCTGGGAGAAGAGGGCGTCCCATATGAGCCGCCAAAACTTCTAAGCCTGCTTTATAGCCACTATTTTCAGCCGCTCTTTGACCTGCGTCAATAAAATCAGAGAGTACAGGGGGTGGAGGTTTATAATCCGAACCCACAATTACAGGCTTCTTTGTAATAGGATCGGTATAATAAAACTTTGAGGGATCACCTGTAACGGGTTTAAGGGTTATATCCTCCATAGGATCAGGAATCAAATTTAAAGCCATCTCTGCTGGATCAACCAAAGGATCAAGCAGTTTTGCGTCCTGAGCGTATCTTACTGCATTAACCAAAAGCGTGTTATCACCAGACTCAATGGCGAGCTCGAGGCCGTACTTAGCGCGATCCCTAGCAAATTCAGCTTCCCTTAGTGTATTCTTCCTCTCCGTCTCCTCCCGCTCAACCTCTCTCTTTCGCCCTAATGTTTGCCTGTTTATAAGGTCTTTAGCCCATAATGGCGAGGTCTCAGCAGCGCCCGCAGCAGCCTGATTAATCCCTGGACTTAAATTCTTAAGTCCCTGACTAAAGCTTTTAAGAATATCTACCATTTTATGTTCCCCCTATCCCACTCAACCCTAACCATTGTCCAAGGGGCGAATTTCCAATACCTGGAGTCATCAACAACTCCATAAGACTTTGTGTTGTACTTGGACCTCCTGCGGGAGCCGCCAAACCTGACGCACCGCCAGAAGTTCCTGTTCCGGACAGAACACCCATTAACGTATTTATTGCAGCGTTCTTGTTCGCAAAATTAGCGTTATCTAGAGTGTTTTGCAGGCCCGTTAGACCCATGAATTGAGCTAATGAACGATCTTGTACGCCCATGCCCTGATTAAAGATTTGATTCATAAGCGCGCCCTGTTGACCGCCCGATTGCATTTGTTGAGAGAAATCTTGTCCCAACGCACCGAGTTGTGCTCCACCCAGAGCTTGTCCAAGAGAGCCCAAGGCTTGATTCTGTGCAAGTCCCTGTCCGAAACCTTGACCCTGCCCTTGAAGAGCCGCACCAAATTCACCTTGTTGACGCCCGATTTCCCCCCTCTGTCGCCCAAGGTCCTGCCTACCCATTTCACCTAAAGCTCCTAGCATGGGTGTTGTACCTCTTGAGAGCGCGTCTAAGGAAATTCCAGCAAGCGCAGCCTGCTGTTGATTTTTAAGTCTATTCCGAGCCTCAAATCCCGGTGTAGAATTCACAACGCCGCGAGCTGCCTGCCCGGCTCGAAGCTCGTCCATAGCTTGTGCATTTTGATCACGAAAGCCCTTTAGGAGATCTCCAAGAAACGGGAGATCCTTCTTTCCCTCCAAGATGCCTGTAAGATTCTTTCGAAGATCAGTTACATCATCACTCTGCCCGAACTTCTTTGTTAAAGAGCCTCCGAACGTAGGATCATCCCTCGAGTATGGACTCAGCCCTCTAATTCCGGCCCCTGCCCCTGTAACCATCCCCGGAGCCTGACTCCAAGGAGTTGCCCAATTTGAGGTAAACCCACCCATGTTCGGAGCGCCTTGAAGATCACTCAAAAGCGTCTGTTGCTGCTCAGGTAAGTCACTCACGCCGGGCAGTGCGGGTGTCGTATAGTTTAATGGTTGTTCGTTCGGTAGGGCGGTATCAACAGGCCCATTATTAACTTGTGTCATACTACGTGTCTCCGTCGAAGAGCTTGAGGGTTGGACATATTAGGAGGAGAAGCCTGCTTTTCATCAATGTCAGCCCAAACATCCCGAACAGCACCACGATCAAGGCGGTCAGCTTGAGAATTAAAGTTAGGAGGAGGAGCAGGTTTCCCTGAGCCACCTTTAACCCAGCGTGGCGGTGTACGATTTGGTGCCCAATGCCCCACAGTTTGACCTGCATTGTTCACTAACTTATGGCGTCCTCGACCTGAAGGATCTTCTTGAAATTCTATGGAAGTATCGGAAAAACCCTGACTATCTGCCCACTCTGCTCCGGCTATTAAGACTTTCGTAGGTATATTTTGAACTTTATTTGCGCTATAATAAAAATCCAGCAGATGGTCTTGGCCCCATCGCGCATCAGAATCACGTCCTGTAATAGCGAACTGGCTCTCTGAGCCGTCTGACTTATTTTTAAGTACATTATACTGGAATCCACCAGGCCCAAAGCCCCATCCTCCAGAATCTCCTAGAATAGCATCGCTGTCGTCCGAAAGAGTGACCCCAAAGACTCTTTGGAAATCCCAAGGAGATACATTAGGATGTCTGTCTTTAAGAGCATTTATCCACGAATTGACCATATTCTCTCTTGATTTTAGATCAATGCTCTCCCAATTTCCTTTCTCAAGAATCCAATCACTTTGCCCAGGGTTATTGACGCTGTTCTCGCCCCATACCGCTAATCCATCAGATGTACTCAGTGTTTCATCTATTTGCTTATAATCTAGGCCGGTATCGGGATGCCAACTCCAATCGTTCTCCGGATTTAATCCTCCACGGAGAGAAACACCGAATACTCTCTCAAAATCTAGGGGGGTTACATCATTATGAGTCTCTCCAGCCGATTTAATCCAATCATCAACAAGGTTTTTTCTAGCGGACATGCTCCAATGGTTCCAATTATGTCGCAGGAGGTGACTTTGCTGACCAGTGTCATCATAAAGTTTTTTACCCTCAAGCTGAGATATGGGCTCATCAGATTTAGTAAACGGAGCAACGACTGATCCAGGATTAGCTATCTCCTGATTTATCTCTTCTTCTGTTGGGTCTCGGCCAAGGCGGTTGTAGATATTATCTCGCGCCTCTATTCTAGCAGGGCCAGAAGGACCGCCCGCTATTGGAGAAGGTGAGGCAGAGTCAAAGCCCATTCCTGCACCTGCAAAATCACCAGGACCGCCAGCATCAGAAATTTGTGAGTCGTCATCTACAGAGACAGAACCGTCCGATACATCAGCACCCTCTGATAGCCTTCGCCTTCGAGCTGCTTCTGCACCTGAAGTTTCATCCGGATCAATGCGAGAATCCAATACTTGATCCATTAACGCCGGAATCCCGCCCTCAGAGTAAATTCGAGCCAAATCTGCATCGTTCACACCAGAGTCAATCACTTCTTTATTATGATCCGCATACCAAAAGAAATAATCTCCTGCTGCCCCGAGTCCTTGTTCGTTCGCAATCAAACTTGTAGCCGATTGAGGATTCTCTTCAATAATCCTTCGAACTGAATAGTAATTCTGCGTTCCACCCAAATCGGCAATATCTTGTCCCATTTGAGTAATTTGATTTGTCCAAGCTTCGGGCGTCAGATCCGGATTATTTTGCTTGGCCCATGCGTAGCCATCTTCAGCGCTAATGATTCGATTTTGAGTCGGGGGTAAAAGTCCATTCCTCCGTGCCCAATCTTGAACCGCGCCATCCAACAGAAAGTCATCCACTGCCGCAATTACCGAAGTGGTCGCACCCGGTACGCGATCTCTATCGAATATATCAGTACCTGTACTGGCTGATCCCTGGACTAAATCTGTTGCCTGCTCGGGAGTTAGTCCAAACTCATCAAGCCCTAAGGGATCTTCCCCTACCTGAATTATACTACCATCATCTGCGATAACGGTTTCACCCACATCAGCAAAATCACCCGGCCCACCCTCAAAATATCCGCTATCTTTTGTCAGATTATCCCAAAGTTCAGGATGCTTATCTTGCATATAACCTTCTACAAAGCCTGCTAGATCGCCTGCGGCACTTAAAGCTTCTTCTCCGGCTCCTCGTAGGGCGTTTGTGATCTCTTCAAGAAGTCCTGAATCACTTGGAATACCTAAGCCCGCAAAGATCCCCGGAAGGCCGCTAAGATCGAGTTCTGGGAGGTCTGGAAGGTCTCCAAAATCTGGAATTCGATCTGTTACGTCAAAATCAATACCAAAGTCAGGAATTCCATCAATTCCCAACATTACTTCAGGAACATTCAAATCAAAATCGTCCGGAATATTCCCTTTAACATCCCAGTCAATTCCGAGATCAGGCATTCCAAAGTCACCCGAATCTGGAATATCAATATCCACATCACCTAAGTCACCAAAGTCAGGCATAGAAAAGTCGCCTGAAGTAATATCTGGGCCTGAGATGCCAAGATCACCAAAATCAGGCATTCCGAAATCACCTGAAGTAATAGTCGGGCCTGAAATTTTAGGAGTGCCAAGATCTCCGAAATCAGGCATTCCAACACCACTTAGATCATACTCAAATCCTGGAGGATCTACCTCAGGAAGCGCACCAAAGTCTGGCATCCCTGTTCCACTCAAATCATAGGAAAATCCAGGGTCAACCTTACCCAAATCCCCGAAATCAGGCATACCAAAGTTGCCTGAATCCAGACCTATGTTCGGAAGAGCCACATCTATATCAGGAACTCCACCGGGCCCAAAACCCTCTGGAGTAGTTAAATCCAAGGGAAAAATGGGATCTAAATCTAAAACAGGAAGATCTATATCAGGAACTCCACCCGGTCCAAAGTCTTTAGGAATATCCACATCTAAGGGAAGATCTACCTCTGGCCCATCTATGTTCGGTACATCTACATCCGGAAGCCCACCCGGCCCGAAATCGCCCGGAATATCCAAATCAAGGTCAAGCTTAGGCCCATCAATGCCCACATCGGGTAATTCGAAGTCCATGCCCGGATCTTCATAATCACCGGGACCTTGCGGTCCATCAGCGCCTCCAGGATCATCTAAAAGCTCCACTGTAATAGGATCATCATCTATAGGATCAACCGGCTGAATAAGATCAGGATCTTCATCGACAATTAAATCAGGATCTTCACCGCCGTCAGTGCCCTCATCATCACCATTATCGCCCGTAGCGCTTGGAATCTGTAGGTTAATTGGGGCCATACCACTCTGCATATCAGGCCCAAAAACCTGTGCGCTACGGGCTTCTCCGAAAGGGTCAAAAGGCTGTGCGGAAATCCGCATCCTCGGAGCAGCTTGCTGTGACTGAACATTAGTCATAGCAGAGTTCATTGCATCAACTAGAGGGCCTGCAAGATTTCCCGTTTCAGGGTCTTCGTACAGACTAAGTCTATTTCGACGTTCCATATCCCCCATAATCAGATCGAACATCTGGGATTGTTTAGTGAACGCCTCCTTTTGTTCTTCAGAGAGTTGTGGAGTGGAAAGTCCTGCAGGGTCGCCTACAAGCTGATTTCCAGCCCACATAGCGGCCAGCCACTTCATCCACCCTGGTATCCCTCCGGATTCTTCTTCCTCGGGCATGTTAATTTATCCTTAAGTCTAGGTTATTTCGGGTCCGCTGCTTCATTCAGGATAACACTAAAAATCGTTGTTACAGCGGATGTTAGAGCAACCATATCAACTGAACTGGGAAGATCTCCACCAAATATAGCAACACAGATATAAGCCGCTGCACCGGCTACACCTGTTGAAGCGTGCATTCCTCCTTTACGCCGGAGCTTTTTTCCTCTTTCAATGGTCATGTACTAAATATAACATACCGAAGTACTAAATGATATCATTCTGGAGCTTGTTTGGGGATTACTCAGTATTCCCAACTTCCATAACTGCTAAAATGAGCTCGATTAGCGCATTAACTTGATCAGGCGCTAACCAACCAAACGCAGCAATTACTCCGACTCCGGCAGCTACCAGGCGGGTATTTGGAGCTTTAACTGGAGCTCCATCTACTTGTGTTCGAACAATACCTGCAAGTCTCCCAGCGGATTTCAATAACGGGCCTGCTTTTGAAAGCATTTCGAACATTTGTTATTCCTTTACTTGTTCACCCATCAAAGCCTCTTTAGCTCCCATAAGTCGGTTACATATAGGATCTTGAGAAATTACTGTGTTTACTCGCTCTTGAAGCTGATTCTCTAAGATCGCAAGCTTTTCTTCGATGGTGTGTTTTTTAGGCTCTTCAACTTCTTTAACTTCTTCCTTAGTGCTCACAAATTTCTCCTTATTATTTTGAGTAAAAGGTGCGGAAATGGTCATTTCTTCGGCTTACGTGTGTTGGTCACTTTACGGCCCGACCGCTTGGCTGCTTTCTTCGCCGCAGCTTTCCCTGCTTTTGTGTACGGATAATGCTTACCGCCTACCTTCGGCACGATATACCTCCTTTAAGAGTTCCAGCCTTCGCCATCGAGATCCGATGCGATGGCTGCGTCTGGACTACGTCGTTGACTCTCGTATTGTATCACCTGCGCTTTAATATGGCGCTTAATCCAGTTGGAATAGAACGCATCGTTTATAGTCTCACCGGGATACGCGGCTCCAAAAGCAGCGTCAATTCGGGTTTTCTGGGCGTCAGTTACAGTCAGCGTCAAGTCGGGCATTTTTAATTCTCCAGTCGATTCAGCCGCTGCTCCAGCAGGGCGTTTTTGGATCTCAATTGGTCGATTTCAGAAGTGAAATCTTCTTTCATCTGCTGGACTTCGACATGCGTTTGCCAAATCGCACCATTATGCACCCGAGCAAGCTGCGTCATGTTCATTAGCGGACGGTCGCCAGCGGCTTCTTCTTCGGGCGTGAGGCGAGGAATCAATCCCATATGAATCAGCGATTCCTTATGGTCGATGCCCCACCGGTCAAACTTAGATTTCACCATGACACCAGATCCAACACTGCCCTTGGAAGTCTCAGCCAGACCTGTCATTACATGGGCAACCGAGCGGCAAACCTGTGCATCTTCCTCGCCGTCGAAGTTGGTCCACGCCGTGCCGACGTCTTGATGGGAGTCGCCGTCAGTATCGAAAACAAAACGGGCCGTGTCGTGCGCTTGAAATACGACCAAGTTTTTGTTGCCGCTCGTACTCGTCCACGTCGTTGAAGATTTCAACGAATACCCGAGTTCTATAGGGGCTGTTGCAGACGTGCTTCGCGTCGAAGATTCCGACGTAGCAATAGCAAGAAGCCAAAATGCAGTCTCTGCCTCAGTTACACATTCCATCTTCAGCCCGCCGGTATCGGCAGCTGCCTTCTGAAATGCCCCATAAGTATCAGTCTCCCAGCCATTCGTC
>CEUI01145622.1_pt1 | contig 23263 bp, 17 predicted proteins | sample 531411 | NCBI WGS metagenome assembly CEUI01 (sample SAMEA2622841, study PRJEB7988) | marine metagenome | isolation source: saline water (ENVO:00002010), including
TAATGGAAGAAAGAGTAGCAAGTATATTTCAAATTACTAGTGGCATTTCCAATCCCTCAAAGGTATTAGATACTTTGGGGGTTATTGGAAGAAAGACATATAAGGAATGTCCGGAAAAATGCAACATATGTGATGAAAATAAATTTGCTAGTCTCGAACTCGTTGGGGTAGATACTGAACCTGTATTCTGGGAGTGTGATTCTTGTGGAGCTCTATTATGTATTAAGGAGCGAGATTGGATTGAAGACAAGATAGCAATAACATGTTCATATTGGACTAATCCAGATGATTGGGAGATTCCTGCGAGGAAGACCTTTAATTAAGGAGATATATGAAGAATGACAAAGGTGTCGTCAAAAGGTATGTAGTCACTCCAGACAAACATGCTCCTTTGCATGACAAGAAAGCCATTTCTGTTGTTAAACAAGCAATAGAAATGATTAAGCCAGATGGCTATATAGATTTAGGTGATTTAGGTGAATTTGGCTCTGTTAGTCATTGGCAATGGAAAAGAAAAAAGAAACCGCCATTGGAATATATAATTCCAAGGATTGACAAAGATGTCGAAGCGGTTAACGCTCTTTTAGATGATATAGATGAAAGTCTTGACAAAGTAAATGTTTCAGATAAACATATTTGTGTAGGCAATCATGATGAATGGTGTGATATGTTTGTAGATGAACACCCCTACTTACCTCAGTATAAGTTTATAAATGTTGGGGAATTTAAGAAGAGAGGGTATAAATATCACCAAGCTGGAAAGTATATGAGGATAGGAAAATTATACTTTTATCATGGGCATCATTTTGGTGGACAATATCACGCAGCAAATCATCTAAGAAAGCTTGGGTGTAATATAATGTACGGACACCATCATAGTATGCAGCAAGATTCTGTAACGCATATAGATGGTCCTAAATCAGCATGGAGTATTGGATGCTTAAAGGATATGAGTAGTGAAAAAAATGCTTGGCTTCGTGGTAGGACTCATAAATGGGCTCATGGTTTTGCTGTTGTCGATTACTATAGTCGTGGGCGTTTCACTGTACACACTATTCAAATTATTGATGGTAAGGCTTCTATTTGGGGCGAAGAAATAAGGGGAAAATAAATGGCTGATGATGTAAATATATCTTTTGATATATCATTTCTACCAGACGAATTAGCAATTTCGTTAAAGAACGAGGAATGTAGTTTGGCTCCTAGTATCTCTCAATACTGGGTATATAATAAAGTTGACCTTTCACTTGGAAGTAATCAATTAATTCCAACATCAACATCTATGTTTTCAAAGGTTGATGGGGGAGCTACTAATCCAGTGGTAGATGCAAATGATGTAGTTAGATTCCTATATATAAAAAATAGAGATACTTCTGATGTGTATGTAAATCTTGATGGAGCTACAAGTCTTCAATCAGATTCTATTATTATTCGTCAAGGCCAGTCATGGTTTGCTCAACTAAATGATACTCCATATGATGATGTAATTGCCTATGTAGCATCAGATGATATACTCATAACTTATGCAGCAATTGTTAAAAAGGTAGCTTAATTGAAACAACTCTACGAATTATCTGATTTCTCTGGAGGCATTATATCTAATGCTGATTTAGCAGACATCCCAGATGGAGCTGCTGAAATCTCATTAAATATAAGCCCAATGGGAAAACTTGGGGCTATAGAACCTATAAGGGCAGACTTAGAACTAATGCCGAAAGTACCACATATAACGGCTATGACTGTTAGAGATTCTTTGCTCGATGATGGGTTTAATTTAGCAGTAAATATCAACGAAAACTTTATATCTATACCAAACTATAGGTCTGATATCCAGTTAAGTGATTTCGTGCAAATAGCAGAAAAAGGACAATTATTTGAATATACTGCAGACCTAGTAGAGGGAGTTTTTACAAATAACAGCAATACTGATTTTGGATGGTGGAATGCTTCTTCTAGTACATATACTTGGTTTTGGACTATAATAGAAACCATTCCTGGGTATATATATAAAATGAATGCACACTGCTCAACTACTTCTACAACAATGTTTAATACCACATCAGATATGCCTATATTGATGGCTAATACTCCAGCAGTAACTAGCGATGGAGGATTAAAGCCATTGACTGATACTGCTCATTTAGAATGGAGTTTGACATCAGATAGAATACTAGGTTATAGGTCTTGTGCTGCTGATGGAGCTAGGGAGTTTAATTTCACGGCATCTGGCAATTATACTGTAATTGCCATGAGAGCTGCTAAGGCTAGTCTTGGATTTACAACAACATTTGCAGATTATAGTTGTGAGTTTTATAGGGGTGGATACGTATGGGGTCCATTAGGTTCTAATTTAGACCTTACTGATACTGATAAGGGATTATTCATAGGGTCCTCTACAACCCCTCCACATGTTCAGCATTCAGCGAAAGATGATAAATCTAGAGTGTTAAACTTCTTAGAGAAGAGTGAGTGCAATCCACCAGTTAGTGCTACATCTATGAGTAATATAGATTTTATGTCAGTGATTCCAAATAAAACAGATAATGCTGGTGGTGTTGCAGATTGTCATAATTTAATATGTGGAATACTTGGACAAAAGCATTTATGGGCAGTAGCTAGAGATTATGATACAGGAGCTGTAGCTAATTATACAAATTTTTACAAATCTGGAAACCTATCATTTACTGATAAGGGTATTGGAGGTATTGTTGTAGCAAACGAAGCAACACATGCAGACTCCTTTGCATATTGTTGGGATTTTGAAGGTTGGAATATTTATAAAATTAAAATACCCGATGGAACTGGGACATCAGTAGATGATGATGGTTGGATTCCAGATTATGTTGAAACTTACTCACTGGCTATAGAAGATTTGCCAACAGATGGATACATAGCAAAGGTTGTGACAAGTGTTTCTGAAGGTAATAATAAATTATATGCTCTATTAACTAGAACTGGTGGATTAAAGGGTGGAGACAATGTACTATTCGAAGTTGATACTGCTACCGATGGAATTAAAAAGGTTGATGATGGGCTTAAAGTTTTATACAAATTATTAAATTATAAGTCTGTAACGGCTTATACTGGCCATAAATATGATAAAAATTGGTTAGGCATTAAAACAGATGTCAATCCTACTGGTGCAAGAACTTTATACTGGGCTACCAGCGGGCAGGAACCAGTTCCTTATGTAGATGGTGACTATTCAGATGTTGAATATGAGCCTACGTATGGAGATGTTCCTGGGATGTGTTGGGGAAACACAGCATCAGATGAGGTTACTGTAGAGGTAGGGGAAAATTCTCTTGTATGCGCAGAGCATCCCACTAGTTATGATGTTTTAACATTCTGCCTAAAACCATTAGGAGATACTGTATTTGTAGAAAATAGTGGTAAGTGGAGAAAGGCTGGGCAATGGCCTAATATGTGGCCAAATGGAGATGAACCTGATGGATATTGGACTGATATCGTTTCAAATCAAGTGACAACACAATCCAGTATGATGATATCCGTAGCTCCACAAACACTGCCAACGGATGATTCTGTCCAAGTTGAATTTTCTACTGTTGATGGAGATGCTAGAGAAAGAATCGATGGTATATTAGAACCTTTAAATAATGTGTTAAACTTGACAGATTGGGTTACTGTACCAGCTCTAGTTTCTGGTGACTATTATGAATCTCATCACAGTACTAGAAGGTCATTGATATATGCTGGTGCTGGCATGATTAGAGAGCAATGCAATAATACAAAATTGATAGAGCTAAGAGAGATGATAATCAGAGGGGATGATGATGTTGATATTGTAAATAAATGTAAGTCTTATTATAACGACGTTAGAGATTGGGAAGGCGCTTGGTATGTTGATTCTGATGATAATGAAGAATTGGCTATTTGGAAATATTGGGACTATATTTGGCATAGCAGTGGTGATGATTTTACATTATCTTGGGATAATGAGGATGATGCCGAATTTAAATCTCAAATGCTGTTATTTAAAGAGCTGTATAGTAAAATAGCTTATGCTAATTGGATAGATACATCTAAGAAAACAACTGGATATCATCGTTCAATATGTCATTCAAAGATAGGCAGTAATTTCCCTATTGAGGGTGGTTTTGATACAATGGATAGATTTGTAGGTCCAAATGATGAGGAAAGGATATTATGTGGAAAGCTCAAGGAAGGGGGAGTACATTTTACTACGGCTGAGTATTCTTTTGGTAGTGGTGTAATTACTGATTCTATACCAAATACTACTTTTAGATTTTCAGATGAATTGCAACTAACCCCTAATGAAAATGACGTTTGGGTTTGCAGAGAAGCTGAATTTGAAACATCCATAGACGCTTCTGGGAATGTAACAAGAACAGCTACAGGAGAGGACGCTACTATTACAGAGTATGCAGCATTAATAGTTGGAGGTTCTCAGAAATTATCAACCTCTGTTGAGATTCCAAAGACGTCTGATAGTGGTTCTTATCCTAGTGGCAGCAACCCATTAACTTTATCACTAGCTGGGACTGACAATACAGATTCTTATCCAAGTTTATTAATAGCATCTTTTACTGGAGATGTGCTTATGAGGTCTTGGCAGTTTAATAATATTGTAGATGCTCCTATATCTAGTCCATTTGACTCTGGTGAGCTATCTATTGGGATAACTCCAACAGCTGGAGATTCCTTCAGTGGTAGTAGTGGAGATGCTCCATTCCTAGTTAATGATACCGTAATGTATAATATGTCATATTTATTTGATGGATATCAAGAAGGCCCATTAATGGGTAGTCCTGTGACATATACTGTTAGCGACCCATCTGGCCTTGCTAGTGTAAAATTAAGAGTTAATTTATCTACTACAAATCCTAGAATAACGGCTGTAAATATATATAGTAAAAGAGATTCTAGAGAGAAGTATAGACTAGTTAAGCAGGTAGAAATAGATAACGAATGGCTAGTTCAGGACGCAGAGGGTATGCCTGATGCAAATCTATCTTCAACTGCATTTATGCAAGCTGGTATATATACTGAAGTAGAGGACGAAGGTAGAGCAGGGGTAAGCTATGAAGCTTTAAATGGGATACCTGAGACATTGAAAAATACGATGGTTAATTACTCAGAATCAGAAGCATTAAGTGGCTATTTATTTGTAGCTAATGCTACTCATGATTCTATTGATAATTGCAAAAAATATATTTTCAGGTCGCAACCAAACAAATACTCAGTTTTTAATTGGTCACAAGACTATATAGGCTTGCCTGAAACTGTACATTCATTAAAGTCTTGTTATAATAGACTATTTGCTTTTTCTAATAGAACTATGTATCAAATAGACCCGCATAACCTTATAGTTGAGTCTAAGTTTGACGGAATGGGTGTTGGACATCAAAAGTCAGTAGTTAATTGCGATGGAGTTTTATATATAGCTAATAGAAACGGAGTTTATATTTATGGTGGGGGTAAATTCCAAAATATAACACAGACTATAAAAGATGATTGGGATGAGATATTTTACTATTACCCATCTGCAATCCCTATATTATCTAGTGATAAGACTTATAACTCAATGCTGGTTATGTTTGACAATGCTGGTACGCATAGTGTTGATTTAACTCCTAGTACTGGTTTCTCGTTCTCAATAGATAAAAGGAGATGGGATAAGTGGGAACTTCCTAGAAAAATTAAATCAATAGCTAATGCTGAAAATAATACCCTATTAGTATCTGCTGAATCTTCAGAAGTAGCTGGATATGACCAGAATGGAGAGCCATTAACAGCCTCCCAATTAGTTGCATACAATCTAGGATTAACTTATGAAACAATCCCAATGAACGAGAGGTATTCAATATATGAGCTACATCAAGGAACTCAATTTAAGAAGATTTCCTGGAGAACTAAAAGAATTACATTAGGTACGGATAATAGAGATAAAAAATTTAAAAGAGTTAAAATAAAGGGAAAAAATGTTTATATTTCAGAGCTAGAAGTAGATGGAGTTATATACTACTTTGATGTAAATGGAACTATGTATTCAGATGCAAATCATTCTACTCAATTAGCTACAGAGCAGTTTAAAAATGATGGGCAATTTAGATATGTAGATTTCAAAAAGGTTGGGAAATATCTTCAGGTAAAAGTTGATACAATTACTTCTGGAGATGACGAAGACACTCTATCTAGTTTAGAATCAATAGCATTAACTTATAGCTTAAGGAGTATAAAATGACAACTGCTTTATTTTTTAAAATATGGTTAGGACTTTCTCTTACACTGCATCCCATAGATGAAATTTGGAATTATAAAAATCCTAGACCATTTCCAACAAAGAAATATATATTAATCAATTGGGAAAAGGGAGATTTTAAGAAGGTTAATAACGAGTGGGTATTAATGACTAAGCATCGTTATGATAAACCTTTTAAAGCTAAAGCTAGGAAGCGATATTATGAAAATAGGAACAAGAATTAACTTATTAATAGCATTGTGGATTTTAGATAAATTAGTTATGTTAGCAATGTTATGGTACATGAAATGAGAAAAAAGATAGGTAAATTATCTAAGCCTACAGATGTCAGTGAAACTAACTTATCTATTGTTATACAAAGCATTCATGATAAGATTAATGAATTAGTAGTATCTATTAATACAGGTGAGGACAAAGCTGTTCCAGACTCAACAAGAGGTAAGGATAACGATATAAAGATTATTGATGACCATGGTGATGGGAAGGTTAAGGTTGGTGTAAAAACTGGGGGGCAATGGCATACTGTCAATACAGGTTTAGCAGATGAATTAGCAGATGAAGTTAAAAAGCTAGAAGATAGAATAAAATTATTAGAGGAGGATGATTAGATGGCATTTAATATGCAAGCAGCAATATCAGGAGCTGGGTCTGGAGCAGCCTTAGGTCCTTATGGCGCTATAGCTGGAGGCCTTATAGGTGGCTTTATGGGGGGCGGAGAACCAGAGCTATATAGCCAAGCTGATTATGAGAGAGATATGGCTCCATATATGGAAATGCTTAACAAGCAAAAAGAAATGTCCGCTAATATGATGTCAAGAGGGAGCGCAATAAATAGAGCTCAAGAGCAAGATATTATGCAGAACTCTATGGACCAAATGGCCCTAGCTAATACGATGGCTGGTAGACAAAATGCTCAACAGGGTGCTGGTATAGGTAATTCTGGATTATTAGCAGCCGCTACCCAGCAGAATATGTCAAATTATGCTTCACAAGGTTTAGATGCTTCTAATAAACAATTTATGCAAATGTATGGACAGGGATTAAAACTAAATCAAAATGTTACTAATGCTATGGGTGATTATTATGGTGGATTAGCTAACTTAAATGCAGCTAATATAGGTACAATGAATGCTTATAATCAATCTCAAAATGATATGATGATGGAAGGTATGGGTGGATTGATGGGCAGCATAGCTGGTGCAAAGGGGACAATAAATAATATCACAGCAGGCGTGGACGCGCAAGGAAACCCAACAACAATTAGCACTCCACAAGATGTTACTGGATGGAGAGCTTGGCTAAGTAGCTAAAGGAATTAAATATGGCAAATGAAGACGATAAAAATAAGTTTAGTAAGATAGGTAATTATAATACCGCATTCTTAGATAGCTTAGTAAAACATAGTTTCAGCCCAAGCGAAAGCACAAACTCTAATGTCAATATTGACCTTAGTGGATTAAATGCGAATTGGGAGACTGATGAAGACGAGTCTGGCAATGTTACAGTGACGTCTAATACCCCAGCTGGGGACCCTTACGAAACTCATTTAAAGAATCAGACTGCTGCTTCTATTGTGCAATCTAACAATAAGAATAACGCTGAAGATGGGACTCTAAGCGAAGATAATATGGATTTGATGAGTAAGTATGGGGTTAAGAACTTTGGCTCTAGAAACTATAGTTACGGCCCTATAAATAGATTTCTTAGATATGGCGTCAGTGGATTAATGAAAGAGTCACCAGCTGATTATTACAATAAAAAGCTAAATAATGCTAAGAATAAAGAAGAAAAAGCTTTATATCAATCAGCTAAAGACTTGGGGATTACTCCTCCTGAGGGAGATTTATTTGAGAATAAGCATGAAATTAAAAAGAAATTAGAATCACAAATTGACTTTGGGAAATCTCTTACTCAGTATGGCCCATTACAAGACCCTAGTAAAATGCAAGAGCTTATTGATAAGTATGGGTCTAGGGAAGCATATGATGAAGCTATGGCAGAACAAAATGCTCAGCATATCCTTAAGGTTAAGGACGATTTAAACCCTAAAATTCAAGAAATAGCAGAAGGCTTGCCAAGACTTGAGGATGGAAGTTTAGATTATAATACAGCTACTGAACAATTTAATAAAAAGAAAGAAGAAATACAGGAAGATGTAAGAAGAACTAAACAAGCAAATGCTCTAGATGATGCTCAAGAAGAATGGGATGCTGAAGGATTTAATTTAAAGTCAATGGTTCTTGACTTCAATGAAGAGGGAACTACTTCAGCATTAGAGAATAAGAAAGTATTTCTTTCAGAGGCATTAACAAATGCTGGGTATAACGATGATGACTCAGGAGCTATGTTAGATGCCTTATATAATCAATATGACCAGACAACTCACACTGGAAGAGTTGATTTAAATAACTATCTTGATAATTTAATAGTCCAAACTGAGGGCATGGATACTGAAGATGATACTTCAGATGATGTTTATACATTAGCTCCTGAGACTAAGACTGAAAAGCAAGAAATACCAGGCGGTGTATTTGGGAAGAAATTCAAAGATGTGGAAGTCTCGTCTGAATTAGGAAATATGATATCTGGATATAAGACTATACAAGAAAAGAATCAAGATGCAGAAAATAAGTTAGCAGACTCTAAAAATCTTTATAATCAAAATTATGATATGCTTTATGAGGCATTAAAGAATGCTAATATACCAAAGGATAAAATAGATGAGCTTTTACCATCTAAATCGTCATTAGTTGCTCAAGAAGACTATGATGCAGCAATAGCTAAACTAGAGCCTTATATTGGAGAAGAAAAGGGATTCTTTGGCAAAAAGCGTAGTGCTATAGATGAAGCGTTCCTAAATGAGCAGAAGGGTATCGAGGCTAAACGTCTAGAAGAAAAAGCTGCTTTAGATGAAAAAGTTAAAAGGAGTACTGCTAGAGTATTTTATGATGACAATATCAATCAACCTGGAAGTCAGTTTCAATTTAATAAGGATGGCGACTTAATGTCTTTTGAAGATTTTTATGATAAAGAAACTATTAATAAGAAAGGTGGATTACTTGCAAGACTTCTCCCTGGTGGTAAGTCTGGTAAGATGTCATTAGCTGATGCCTTAGAAATTGATAAAACTGGAAAGAGTAGTAAATATGATTACAAATTGCCTTTACAGAAAAATCCTACAGTGAAAAATGTCAGCGGAACTGGTACTCATCATAAAACTTCTATGCTAAATCAGTCAAACAAAGTTACTCAAGGTAATATATCAAAATCTAAGCAATTACTAAATCAGGCTAAGATAGATAAAATAGGTGGTACTGGCTATAAAAATGCAACAAATCATGATAAAAAGGCTTATGAGCACTATTTAAATAGTACTAATAGTCCAATAAGTTTTGATGAGTGGAAAGAATTTCAAAAGAAAGTTAAGAAAAATAGTAATAAAAAGGGTTATTATAACAACTATGGAGGACCTAGCCCTTCAAATTTACCAACATAGAGGTATAGTATATGAGTTTTAAAAATATAGATTATAATGCACACTTAAGGTTTGATGACGACAATCCTTTTAAGAATGCTTTTGATGAAGCTAGAGCTAATGCAAAAGCTAGAGCAGAAGAAGCATATGACAAGAAGAAAGAGGAGTTTTTAGATGATTTCTTTACCAATCTAAGGGAGCAAATGAATCCACCTGAGAATGTAAAAATGATTATAGGTGAGGGTTCGAATGCTCGTTTAAATAAAGGATTTTATCAACTTATGAATCTCACTCCAGAGGTTATATTAGCTGCTGCTAAAAAAGAAGCAGTTAAATATGGTCTGTCTTCTAAGGCTATTAAAAGGAGTGATATTTTAAATCAAGAACTTACAAGTTTAAAGAATGAATCTGTTAAGCGTCATTATATGGCTTTAAATGCTTATAGAATAAATAATGGGCAGAACCAATTAAATAATTTATTGAAAAGAGAAGGTACTAAGTTTGCTGAGTTCTACTCTATGTTCACAGACCCATATGTAGAAACTCCACTTCACCAGGGAGATTATACTTTAGCTGGAGTACATAAACAAACTGGATTTAAGAAGGAGTGGCAAAGTAATTATGAGAATTTAGGATATACTTTTAACGATGAAGGTAAGCTTACTAATATTCCAGGATTTTGGGATACTAATTGGCTCGGCCATGCAATGCCTGATGGGGGATATGAAATTCAATATGATGAAGCTGGTTCTCCCTATGTTGTAGGGCAAGGAGATAATATATTTGGAAGAGATACATTTAAGAAATGGACGTTTGGAGAGGTAGCAAAGGGAGAGGATGGAAGATATAGGCATTATCTCCCTACTCCAGATGACCCTAATCCTAATATAAAAAAATCAGAAGAAATTATGAAAAGAATTAAAGAAGAAGAAGAAGCAAGACAAAAGAAAATACAAGGAGGGACATAGAAGTGTTTGACTATTACGACATACCAGGTGCTGCTGGGGGAGGAGCTGGTCAACAGACTCCGGAAGAGAGAGAATTACGAAGAGTTCGTAATATGATTAAAGCCGCAGAAAGCACAAACTATGATGGGGACCCAGATTACTATGGCCAAATAAAGGCATTGGCATTGCAAGCTGGTATCCCTATAAAGAAGTTTAAAACTAATCCTTATAGATTAGCTAAGGCTGGATTGATGAGCTTTGCTGATACTGCTTTATTAGGATTAATTCCTAATAGCATGTATGCACCTCAAAATGAAGCTGAAGAAATGGCGATAATGGCTGGTGGAATTGGTGGAATGCTAGTTCCTTGGGGTGCTCCACAAAGATTATGGAATGTAGGAAAAGGCTTGTATCAAGCTGGACAATTTGGTAAATTTGGGGCTGGTGGAGCATTAGGAAATGCTGGTAAGGTATTTACTGGTAGAATGACTCCAGAACAATATGCTGCAGCTTGGAAAGCTCGTGGCGCAACCCCAGGAGGAGGCTCAATGAATATAAACCCAGCTTTACAAGGCGCTAATGTAGGTGGACAATCTGTTAATAAACTACTTGCAGGTGCTGGAGGGCCAAGAATGGTTACTCCAAGCTCTCAAAAACTTGCAGAACAGGCTCTTAGAAATCCAGGAATAGATAAGAAATCTCTTCAGCCACATCTTGATAAGATTCTTAATCAGAATAAGCCTAAGAAAGGTACTCCAAGGCCAACTAGAAATACTCAAAATAAGCAAGCTACCCAAACTAGGAAAACTCAAAAGTCTGATAGAAGAAAAGAAGCTCCTAATATGAACGTTAAGATGAGTAAGAATGGTAAGCTTTCTAATGCTGAGAGAAAGAAGGTTCATGACCTACTAAAGCCATCTGAGTACAAAAAATGGCAGAAGACTAAGGACAAGGACGCTAAAAAAGCCCTACTACAAGCATACTTAAACAAATACAAAGTTAAATTTACTATAGTTTAGGTATATAAGTGGATTACAATCAGCCAACAGGCAATTATAATCCTCATTATAATGAAGAGATAGTTAGGCAACTGCTAAAGCAGTATGAAAGAACTCCCTCTGCCTTTAATGAGAGATTAATCGCACAGATGCACGAAGATGCTAATTTTTATGGATTAGATGTCCCTCATCAGCATCCTGAAGAAGAATTTTCTTTATCTGAGACGATTAAACAGGCAGGGGCTGGGTTTATAACTGGCTTTACTACTTTTAATGTAGGAGATGAGCCAAGGAATACAGCAGAAAGGATTGCTAATAATATAGGTAATCTAGCTGGATTCGTAGGATATATGCCTTCATTGCCAGCCAAGGCAGGCTTAGTTGCAAATGCAGCTAGAGCCCTTAAAGGAAAATCCATTCCAATGTTAATATCAAATAAAGCTACCGAAGCTGTTAGTAAGGTAGCTAGTGATGTTACTAGAAAAGCAGTCGATGGAAGAGCAGGTGCTTTTAAATCAGCTGCTGAATTTGTACAAAAAACTCCAGTTAAAAATACATTAGAAGGTGCATTCCACTTAGGAGTAGCATCAACAGTAAGTGCATGGCAGGGTGGAATAGATGAAATGATGAATGCATTTATTGGAGGAGCTCAGACTGGAGCTATATTCAGAGTTATAGGTAATGCTATTAGGCTACCTGGGGCAGGGGTCCCTAGAATGGGAGCTAAATGGGGAGAGTTGACTCCAGAGCAGCAAGCTGAGAAGTCGCTAAGAGCCCTATCGGCATCTTTATTCATGGGACTCCCAGCTACTTTAAGAGGAGAGACAGCTCCTGAGCAAATATATGAATATCTACTAGGAGCTTACTTCGGATTCAATGAAATGCCTGGAGAGATTAGACGTAGAGATAAAGCTCTTGTTGAGCTATTCAAACAGTCTCCTAAAGATAATCAATTTAAGCTTCCTGAATTAATCCCTAGCTGGGAAAAACTTTCACCTAGAGAACAAAAACTAGTTAAAGAGGAGCGAGATAAGATATGGGATGAAAGAGGAAGTGTTATATCTCATAGACTTCAAACACTACTAGGTCAATCATTTGCTATTCCTGAGTTCAAGGAAGAGCAAAAAATACTCGAAGTTCCTGAACCTAAGACAGAAATACAATTCAATACTAGGGATAGATTATCTTCTGGGAAAGATATTGAACCAGAAGTATGGAAAACTTTATCTAAAGAAGATAAAGAGTATTATAGTAAGTCTGCTGAAGGATTAGGGTTTAGAGGTTTATATACATGGACTGAGGTCACTAGATGGGATAGAAATGAATTAGAATCTGTTGCTAGAATTTTAAAGATAAAAGGAGCAGAAAGATTAGATGACTTATCATTAGCTAGTGAAATTATATACAATCAAAGAAAAGATTTAGATGGAATTGGCGAAGTAATAGCTACAGCTAATAAAACAGACTCTAAGGGAACTATACATCAAGATATAGGAGAAAGATTAGAGTTTGAAGCTGTAGAAACTAGGTCAGTTAGCTTTGTTAAGAACTTTTTAGAGCCTTATTTTGAAAAGTTGTCTGCTTTTGATAAACATCAAACCATAAGAGATTTAAGTAGAGAAATAGAATTTCAAGTTTATGAATTTTTAAATCCACCTGAGGGTAAAAAGCCTGATTCTAGAGAATTTATGAAGTGGGCTGAAACAAGATTTAAAACTGATTTCCCTGATGAGGCGCATGGTTCTATGAGACAATGGTTTAAATTAGCATCAGAGGCTAATCAAGTTCCATTTATATCGCCAAGAGTTGTTGAATCAACAGAACTGGGTCCAGATGGTAAAGAGCAAACTACTTCTAATACGTACGTAGACTTCTTGTCCACAACTGGAACTCCTGTAGATGCTCAAGGAAATACTAAGCTATTAAGATTCCCAAAAAATAGATTAGATATGATAGGAGAAGAGATTTTTACAGATAAAGCTCCTACATATATGATTGCTGATAATTTTATATTATCTGATGGCTCTGGAAGTAAGACTATGAGCTTTTTTAGATATAAACAACAATTAGAAAGAGATTTTTCCAATGATGTGTTCCATTGGGAGGGTAAGTATCCAGATGGAAAAAAGGTGTTTCATCTTAACCCAGATGGTAGTCGTAGAAAAGAAGGTCACAATCTCTTTTATGAGCGATTTTATGATATAATGAGCAAAATGGCACAAAACGACTACTTTTATTTTGGAGGGGCGGGTGATAAGGAGAGAGCATATTTTGTCCGAAAACACCCTAATACGCTCGAAAAACTAGATACTAGGCAATATTCAGGTCAATTAGGTGAGATTTTAAAGGCTATGCATCCAACTAAGGGAGTTAGCCTATTTAAACGTTCAGAGGAAATGTTTCTAGAGCAATACAATATTAAATCTGGGTCTGAATTATATGAACAAGCTAAAGATTATCATGCTAGGTCTTTTGTATCTAATTACCTTTGGGACCTACATCAACAAGGTTTCAAAGTTCCTGATTGGAATCAGCATGGAATTGTAGAAAGAAGACAATTAATATTAAGAGGGTTAGAAGAAGGTTTAATTAATAATCCCAAGGATTATAATAAAAGAGCTCAAATTTGGTTTACTAATGGGTTTAGAGCCGATAGTGAATTTATAGATACAGCTCTTCCTAGGAATCTAAAATTGTCTACTAATAAAGAGACTGGTGCTAAAGAGTATAATGTGCTAATAGTCAAAGATGCTGAAGGCAAGAATTTAACTGATTTATCTGAAGCTTATAGATATATAGAAGCTACAGATGGAGCTATTCTCACTCACGATAAACTAGTAGAAGTGGAAGCTAGAGAATCTGGCATGCCTATGCCTAAAGAACAAGGTCAAAGCAAGTCTTTTATAGTATCCCCAAGTGAGCAATATGGCGCTATGCTTGGTAAATATATGAAACATAGCGCTGGGGAAACACTATCTAAAGCTATGGAGGAGTATGTTGACCCAGTCACAGGAGAAGTTACTCCTATCCACATGATTATGTATGAATCTGCTATAAAGCAAATGGGTAGTAGAAAAGGGGGTGACTATTCCCTTGAAAATGGAGTTCTTAAGTCATCTTCAGAGATATTTAAATTCAGGCCAGAAGAACAGCACACTGTATTATCAGAACTGCAGAATGAACACTATGTACATCCTCAAGGCGTGCCTACACAAATGCTTAGTAATCTATCCCCTTCAACTATGTTTAGTAAGCCTGAGCAAGAAGTTTTAAATGATATGGTTGGAACATTGGTAGATAGGAGTTATTATAGTACCAATTTAGGAGAGTCTATTATAGGTAGACTAAAATCTAATCCTCAAGATGCAAGAATACATGTAGAATTTATAAAGAATTTTAAAGAGATGGGAGTTAATGATGTTATAGAAATATTAAGAACTCCTGACTTAGCTCCTATGCATGATATGATATATAGAGAAATAGCTAGAGTATCTAAAGAAAATTTATCCGAAATGAGTATGGAAGGTGAATTTAGCTTTGAAGACGTAGAAGCTGCTAATAGTATAGTTAGAGAATTTACTAGTGGTACTCAAAGAGTATTAGAATTAGGAGCAGAAGTTGGAGGAAAATATAACGTACCTACTTTAGGAACTATGTTATATAAACATACTAATCCATACATAGAAGTAATTATGAATAATTGGATAGTTAATAAAGCTACTAGGCCTGTTGTAGATAATTCAGCTTCTGCTCGTATGAGGCCTTACGACTTAAGAATGAGGCAAAAATTTCCAGACTTAAAGGAAAATGAATTTTATTTAGATAATTATTTTAGAACAATGCCCATAGGCTCTAGTTTAAAAGAAAAGACATTGGGAGAGATATGGGATGCTTATTCAAGATACAATGAAGTACAAAAAGCTACAGCTGATAAGATATTCAGGTCTGTAACAACTAGAGTCCCCATGGACTCTGTTTCTGGAGCGCAAGTACTTATATTTAAAGGTTTTACTGGTAGAAAAGGTCACGGCATATTATTACATCCTAAGGTTATGAGAGCAGAGGGCGGAGCTGATTTAGATGGAGATAAAGCCTTTATATTCATGGGTGGAAAAGAAGAGAATGGAATGGGTGGTGGTTTTAAACAGTCATGGATGGATATGTATGAAGCTAACAAGGGTGAATATACTAGATACATCAGTAAAGATAAAAAGACTAATTTATCTAAAGAGGAATATGATAAAGTACGAAACAAGGAAGATTTTGAGCCATACACTACAGACAATAAGAATGAACCACTAAGACATCCTAAATATGGCAATGAGAGCGCTAGAGACTTATTTACAGCTAAAGCTCAGGAGTCTGTTGACCCACTATGGAATCAAATGTTATATTATTCTCCATTTGGTAGGCAAAGAATGTCAGAAGCTGCAAGTATGGGTAGATTCTTACTCGGAGATGTAGTTATAATGAAAAAGAATATGGCTGGTGCTCATTCAATGATATCAGCAATGCCTGGTGGTAAACATGTTGCTACTAAAACCCTATTTATTGATGGTGAAAGAGTAGACGTGGCATTTGAAACTGTTGCAAAACAAAATAAAAGAGATATAGAATTATTTAGACAATTATCTAGAACGGGAGTAGCTTTAGGCTCTGACCCCATGAATGAAGCTGGATTAGCTCATTATAATAAATTCTTCAATCATCTACATGAATCATTATTTAGAATTAATATCATTGATGTTAAAACTCAAAATAAAGAAACTGGAAAAATGGAGAGAGTCCCTAAAGAAGAATTAGATTATTGGGAAGAATCTCTATTGTCTTCAAAGGAAGACCCTGAAGTAACTGGAATGTATCCTGCTCAAAAGTTTCGAAATGGTGGTATTTATCAGATGTTTTCAGATGCTAATAATGCTTATTTTGGTAGGAACTGGATGGAGAATAGACGGCATACATTTCCTGAGAGAAGAAGAAAGGCTGAAGCACTTGCAAATATAGATGCAGAATTTAGGAATACTATTCAACCTAAAATAGCATCACTATTGAGCAAGGTTGAATATGAAGAGAGTCTTATTTCTAGGCTAGACCCAAAAAAGGTAGATGAAATTTATAAAGCTTATGATAGAGTATATTATAAGTATTCTCCTCTAAGAAAGGCATTAGAAAGAAAAGGCTTTGTTGTAAAAAAGAATAAATACTTAGATGAAATCATAGAAAAAGAACTCTGGAAAGAAGAAAATAAAAGAGAACATGTTGAAAATACAAAGAAATTTGAAGAGCTATTTAAAATAACAGAAGAGAATTTAAACAAAGGTGAAGCTGAGGGTGATGCATTTAAGTATGTAAATCCTCATGTTAAGTTAAAATTCAGAAATCCTGTTACAGGAGAGCTATTTACTTTCATTGAAACCCTTACTGGAGCTAGACCTACTGGAGAAATAAAAAATGGTTTTCCTGTGATGGAAAGGTTGAATACAGGGAAAACTCAAGAGCAATGGATGAGATATCATATTGATGCTTTAGTGGAGAAAGTGGACCATATGTTTCAACAAGATATGGCTGATATGATATCTATATCTCGTATAGCTGAGGCATCTAAAGGATTATCTGAGCAGCAAATAATAGATATAACTACTGAAGCTAGTAATATTAGAGGACTTGATAAAGTACTTAATAAAAATAGACGTAGAATAACAGTAGACCCTACTAAGAATCCATATGAAGCCTTGTGGGAAAGAGAATTAGATGCAGAGGTTAATAGATTAGGAGCTAGAGAATCTAGTCTCGTAACTCAAGCAGAGATTGAGATGAAGACTAGGGAGGCTCAAGAAAAGTATAATTCTAAAGAAAGAGCTTTATTTGATGAATTTTTAATGGGAACTGTTCATCGTTCAAACAAAAAGCAAGTAGATGAAATGATAGATAAGATGGCTGCTCAAGGACGATTAACAGATGAGATGGAAAGATTTTTATTAGATAAAAGGAAAAGAACCGATGAAACTTCATTAACTCAATTTGCTTTTAGAAATAGAGCTATAGGTGATAAAGTTATTAAAGATTGGATACGTGATTATAATGATAAATTCAATCTAGCAATGGGTTTACCTACTGTTAAAGATATCCAGAAAATGCGAAAAGAAACTGAAGTAGCAAATGAAACTCAATTAATAGAAGGCTCTGATGGTAAAAAAGTAGAAGTAAATATACTAGAAGACCCTTTTAAGGGACTTAGAGGTCTTAAAGATGGTAAGCTTGACAGAGAAGGTGAGAAAATATTAACAGAAGCTGAGGAAAATATAGTCTATTATCATAATAGCTTTGGTGCTAAACTTCCTGAAATAGTAGCTGCCGTTGTAAAGAAAGACTTAGATGCAATGACCTATGAAGATTGGCGTGTATTTAATAGAACATTTAAAAGATTAAGAACTCAATCAATGTGGGACATGATGTTTAATGCAGTAACTAAGGGTAAACCAGAGATAATGAAAAGATACTATTGGTTATTCCCTGAGACTATTGATAGGCGTTTAATGTTCCATGATTTCCAGACAATGAAAAAAGTAGATATTGTTATGGATAAAGAAGGTCATTTTAGAGATAAAGTTGTTCAATTTCCAATACATCAAATGGGAAAAGAGCAACATATTATGGGAGCTACTCAGCAATCAATGGCATCTGCTGCTGAACAGGAAACTGATAAGTTTAGAAGAGTATTAAACCCATTAATCGATGGTGTCCCTGAAGGTAGAAAAATCTATGATTTAGCTACTACCCAAATGGAATTAGGCACCGCTAAATATCTAACTGATTTGGCCATAAAACAGCCTGAAAATGCTAAAAAATATCATGCTCAAGCTCAAGAATATTATAAAAACTATAATTCACTTAGGGCAGAGATAAAGGAAGCTGATTTAATGGCAAAGGTTTATGAAGTTCCTATTGTTGATGCAAAGGGACATACTGAAATTAGAAAGATGACTGGCTCTCAATATAAACAAAGTATGATTAACCTATTATCTGCTCAGAACAAACTAATGCATTCTTGGTTAACTGGTAATCCTAAATATAAAGAAATGTTCTTATCTAAGGACGCTAAAGGAAATGTTCGTTCTTTTCATAAAGAAGGCAAAGAAGGATTTGAAAAATATAATGTAGAAAAATTTGTTGAATTTATGGAAGATTATATCGTAAGAGGTAAAGATTTACCTAGAGATATAGGAATGGATGTCATTAGAGGAATAGTAAGACAATATCAATTTAATATGGCTAAAGATGCTAAGCATATGCAAAGTTTATCTGAAATGAGAATAACGCCAACTAAAAATATACCTTTTGAACATTACATTCCACATATCTTATTAGACCAGAAAAAGGCTACTAAGACTATGCTAAATTCTATAAAGTCAATAATGAATACTCCAGATAATGTTAAATCAGAGAAGCATAAAGCTATGGAGATTCAAAAAATACTATTTCATCATCATCAAGTTACTGGTGATTGGATGACACCAGAAATTAAACAATGGGAATTATATGATAATGTTAGAAGTCACTTAGAAACAATTAGTGATAAAATGACACCAGACCAGCTACGTTCTTATAATATGTATGCAAGGCCTGGAGTTTCTCAATCTAGGGTTATACATATGGAAGGATGGTCAAATGAACCTAGAATATATGATAAGTATATGCGTAGCGTGTTTGGTTCTTATTATCGCTCTATAGGACAACTTTTAGCTAGAGATTCTATGGATAAATTTGTTAAAGAATATGAACCTAAGTGGGGAGAAGGATTAACAAGAGCATGGGAGAAATTTATAGGTATATATATAAATAATGCAAGTGGATTCCCTGCTATATTACCCCCTGAATACTTAAATGACCCTTATTTAAATGTAAGGGGGACTCCATATGCTTGGTGGGCTGATAATAATGTTCGTAGTAAAATCAATAAAGTATTAGATAAATTCGAATTAACTGATAAAGAAATGCCTAAGGAAATGAGGGGAGTCTCATTAGAAGATATAAGAAACTGGTCTAACTTAGAAGCCAAATGGCAATTAGCATCTCTACTGGCTCACCCTAAAACAGCTATTGGTAACGTTTATGGTGGTACTGCACTAACAATAGCCAATACTGGATTTGGAAATTTTAGAAAAGCTAGAGATATAAATTGGTTAAGAACTAAACTTAATCCTGGCAAGGATAAATTCGGGAACGAATGGCATGGAATGCCAGATGTAACTAAATATATAACTAACTTAGGCGTTGTACCTGAAATGATTACTTATGAGGCAGGTATACATCCAGAGGTTAGGAAGGCTAATGTTAAAGCATTTTTTGATAAAGCTATTGCTAAAATTAAAAGAGAGCCTGATGTTAAAGACTCTACTCTTAGAGGTATGATGCAAGAATATGGACTAGCAGATAGTTTTTGGAATAAATCTGCTTACTTTATGAGAACATCTGAAAGAGTTTTACGTAGAGATTCTTTTATGGCTCATTTAATACAAGCTTGGCAGAATTATGGGGGAGCATTACCACATGACCATCCAGTGTTAATAGAGCATGCAAAACGTGGAGTTAAGGCAACGCAGTTCCTATACAATGCTCCGTTTAGGCCGCTATTTGCACAAACCCAATTGGGTAAGGTTCTAACCAGATTCCAATTATGGAGCTGGAACTCTGTTCGATTCAGGAATGATGTAATACGAGAGGCTGCAAACCATGGATTTAGAGAGGGTACGCCTGAATTTGAAAGATTTAGACGTACAGCGCAACTTGACATGTTCATGCTCGCATTGTCCAGTGTCTTTATGTATTCTTTGTTTGAGGCGGCGTTACCAGCACCTTGGAATTGGTTCCAAGATACCGCAGATTGGATATTCGGTAATGAAAAAGAGCGTGATAGAGCATTCTTCGGTGCCTGGCCATCTCAGGTCGCTCCATTACAGATGGTTACTCCCCCAGTAGCTAGGATGTTACCAGCTACATTTAAAGGATTAGTTGAACAAGATTGGAGTAAATTATCTGATTATGTTGTATGGACTATGTTCCCATTTGGAAGACTTGCTAGAGATGTCGTAGGCCCTAATGGTATAATAGAGAATCCTGCAAGAAGTGTAGAAAAAATAACTGGATTGCCTTATGTCCAATTTGGCAAAACAATGAAAGAGGAAAGAGAAAAAGAGAAACTATTTCCTGAAGGGATTTTAAACTGGTAATGGGACCTGCTATTTTAAGATATTGGCTATCCGCAGCAGCTCGTAAAGGAGCTAAACAGAAACTTGCTAAGAAAGTAGTCAAGTCATTTAATTCTAATAAACCTATTTCCTTTACTAAAGGAGAGAGACAAGAAATATTTAGAGTAGCTAGACGTATCAATAAGAAAGCTCAGATACCTGGATATCCTCACATAGGAATTAGAAGAGAATTATATCCAAATCCATATACAGGCCAAGCTGGTAGCATATATTTTGGAGGCAATAAAAAAGTTCCTATGATGGATGTCGATTTCCCTGCTACTGCAGGTCAAAAAGCTTCTCATATGGCAATACAAATGCCTCATGAGTTTAAAGGCAAATCTGATTATATGAAACATTTAGAAAAGTTTTTAAAGAAAACTGGTAATGAAGATAAGGCTTTTAGAGTATATGATACTAATGCTGGAATGAGATTATTTGATGTATCTAAACGACAATCACCATTAATGTATAATTTAGGTGGAACTCCCAGTGCTCTTAAAACTGACCCTATGTATGCCGCTAAAAGTGTTTTAGATATGAATTTAAATCCTCGCTTTGGCCCACTAAGGTTAAACTTTAAAAATAGATTCGACTATAGATTATCGCCAAAACCTGGTAGAGATGAACCATTTGTAGCTAAACTTGATGATACCTATGGATATGGGACGCCATTATCTAAGAGTGTAGATGAAGTCACTATGTTTCATGATGATTTAATAGCTCAAATTATGAATAAAAAAGGCAAAGAAATAGAACTAGGTGGGCTCTTCGATTTAGTACTATAATGCCATTTAAAATTAGAAGAAAAGACAAAATCAAATTGCCTTCTACTTGGGAATCTCTTAGCTGGATAGAGAGGTTTGCATATTATGTCCTTCCTTGGCTCAATTTATGGATATTATACATGATATTTTATGATTAACGACATTTATGCCTTTTTCCAGTTTTCTTCTCAAAAAGTAAGTATCCCCACTGAGTATGAGCCCAATGCACACCGCGTTTATTGCAATATTTGCATTTGGCTTGTTGATGTCTGTTTCTGTACACATTAACATCACTAAATTTCTTAGTAAATCCCATTAGAATCTTTCAAAATTTTGAATAAGAACATCTATTGGATTCTTATCCTCTATACATTCTCTATGAAGTACAATAGAATCAATAGAATCAAAATCACCAAAGCCCAAACTAATTTTAAATGTAGGAGCATGCTCACTTATTACCTTTCCACATATTGCACAGAGCTTCAATTTCTAAACTCCGATGGGGGAGTAATATCAGAAACCCAGTCTGTATCTTCTTGCGCAGTTATGTAACCCCAAAGCAAAAAAAGGTAAACTATGGTATCTATTATTCTACCTTCTACTCCCTCGCGTTGGCTCTTATGACCATCAATATATGCATTTATGCCATCTATATGCTTTAATAGATATACCATTATTACTTTTTCAGAAGATATGTTACAGTACTTACTAATTCGCTTAAAATTAGCATGTACGTCATCACTCTCTCTCGCGTACTCCTTCTGACCCTCGTCCCTCATCTTGAGAATCTTCGTCCAGAGTCTCTTCATCTCTTTCTTTAGAGTTTCGTTCTTCATTCATTGCCTCTTCTAGTTCTTTTTTCATTTTTTCGTTATAATACTCTAGAAATTCTTCTTTCCAACCTTTAAAAGCTAAAAACTCATCTAAAGTTCTAGCTAATCCCTCAATCATATTCTCTAGAGTAGTTGTCTTCCCTAATATATGTGCAATAGCTTTATCTCTATCTTTATTACTCGGTTTAAATCGTTTTTGTTTCAAAGGTTCTTCCCCATTCTTTTTCCATTAGCTTCAACAAGCGCCTAAGGGTTATTCCTACTATTTTAGGTGTTATTAGCACACCATGTTCAGTAGTCTGACCTATATTATCTTTAAAGAATAAATAACACTCGAAGTAACATTTTATTACATCTAAGTCACTCTTAAGCGCTCTAGTTGAGCTATGCGTTTCCGACATCTTTTTCCAAATTCTCTTTCATCGCTTTCCTATAGGTTTTAGTCCCATAGTTTTCTCTATACAAGCATTTTTTACATACTGTCATAATAGAAGGCTGATGGTCAGGAATCATCTGGTAAGGCCGGAAGCGGTATCTTTCCCCGAAAGATGCATCTTTACACATCTCACAAGCTTGAGCTTGTTTGCCGAGGGATTTCACGTACTTTTCCAAGTTGGCCATGAAGATTCCTCCTTATTGCTTCTTCTCTTTGTTTTAAAATACGATTAACTATTTTATCTTCTCTAGTTAATGGCATTTTCATGTTATGATATTTCATATTAAAAAGGGAGAACTCACATATTCCTTTGCC